>Ga0213861_10000336_pt1 | contig 40507 bp, 46 predicted proteins | sample PICome_4_FD_160110 | JGI IMG/M metagenome (GOLD analysis project Ga0213861, IMG submission 160110) | Coastal seawater microbial communities near Pivers Island, North Carolina, United States - PICO131 | ecosystem: Environmental > Aquatic > Marine > Coastal | place: USA: North Carolina... | reverse complement strand
CATATCAGTGATTTATTTCACCTCTAAAATGGCTGGGAATACTGAAATTGTTCCCATTTTAAGTTCAGGAGTTGGGTTTAATCGATTTTTAAGACCTTATTTTATATCTGCTGCAATTTTAGTTGCAGCCACTATACTCGTTTATAATTATGTGCTTCCGCAATCTAATGCCGCCCGAATTGAATTTGAGGAAGTATACTATCGAGACCATAATAATAAGATAGATGTGCGCTTGCAACTCGCCAATGGTGATATCCTACATTTCCGCCATTACGACGGAACTAAAAAGGAAATAAAAGATTTTTCTTTAGACCGAATTGTAGGCACTCGCATGGAATATTCATTGAATGCAAAAAAAGCAATTGGAGATAGTTTAAGTAATGATTGGCATTTTGAAAACATAATTATTCGAAGAAATGGAGAGTTTAATGATGACTTATTTTATGCTGAAGAACTGGATACGACCTTAGAGTTTGGCGTAAGAGATTTGGTGTTTAGACCCAATGTTATTGAAGCCATGAACAATCGAGAACTTGATGAATTCATTGCAGAACAAGAAAAAACAGGCTCAAGCAAAATATCCTATTACTTAATTAAAAAGCATGAGCGCTGGTCGTCGCCATTTGCCATCTTTATTTTGACATTGATTGGTGTGTCGGTCTCCAGTAAAAAAAGCCGTGGAGGAATGGGCCTAAACCTTGCCCTTGGTTTGGGAATTTGTGTGTTGTACATCTTCTCTATGCAAATGACCACCGTAGCCGCATTAAATGTTGGATTCACTCCTATATTAGCTGTTTGGCTGCCTAATATAATATTTAGCATTATTGCTTACGTACTTTACTTAAAAGCTCCTAAATAACCATGATAGATCCAAATACTCCACTCGAACTCATCAATAAGTACAGCAAAAACACGCTTTTAGGTCAACTTGGGATTCGAGTAACAAAGCTTGGCGAAGACTTTATAGAAGGAACCATGCCCGTAGACAAAAGGACACACCAACCAGTTGGGTTATTGCACGGTGGTGCTAGTACTGCACTAATTGAAAGTTTAGGTTCAATTGGGTCAACACTTTTAGTAGACATGGCCACACACAATGTTGTGGGCTTAGAAATTAACGCAAATCATGTGCGTGGTGTAAAAACGGGAACAGTAACTGGCCGCGCTAAAATTGTACATGCAGGTAGAAAAACACATTTGTGGCAAGTGGACATCACAAACGAAGCAGGGAAATTAGTTTGCACTGGGCGCTTGACAGTTATTGTTGTTAAAAAATAAAACAAATCGAAACTTATATTGCATATCGTTTACCACATGGGAAATCACCTCAACTTTTTAAAGGAGTTGGTCAATGGATTTTAGACTTAGAGGAGGTCGGATCAGATGGTTTTCTTTTTCATTCTTTTCAAGGAGATAAAATTTTAAATATCACAGCTTTGGAGGCGGTAGCTGAAGGAGATTTTAAATCCTTCAAATCTGCAGATACCTCAAGCATTCAAACACAAACAGACTACAATACAAAATTCAAAAACCTACAATCAGAAATTGAAAGTGGACGCTTTAAAAAAGTCATTCTATCACGCACAAAAACGATTGACACTAATCTCGACGCCCTAACGATCTTTAACCAACTGAACACTGCTTATGGCAATACTTTAAACTACATAATTAGCAATTCAGAAATAGGCACATGGATTGCCGCAACGCCAGAACTATTATTGTCGGTAGATGGGAATCATTTAAAAACCATGGCTTTAGCAGGCACAAAAACGACTGCCGAAGTTTGGAGTAAAAAAGAGTTTGATGAACAAAAATTTGTTTCAGATACAATCGTAGATAATTTGAATGCGGCTAATTGCACTGATATTAAGTTGGACGGTCCAAAAACAACTCAGGCGGGCAAAATTGAGCATTTATTGACAAATATTTCGGCAGAAATGACCCGTGAAAGGGATTGGATTAATGTGCTTAAAGGCCTTCACCCTACCCCGGCGGTATGCGGAATTCCAACATCTGAAGCAAAGCAGTATATTCCAGATTTAGAGGGTTATAATCGTGAATTTTATGCCGGATTTATTGGGATGATGAAGGGGAATAAGAAAGACTTTTTTGTGAACCTGAGGTGTATGGAATTACACGAAAATAGCGCTAAATTGTATGTGGGCGGTGGAATAACTGACCAGTCTATTAAAGATGCGGAATGGAATGAAACGGAGCGTAAAGCTCAAACTTTAGCCAGTGTTTTGAAAGGGTGAAATAAGTTCTATTTTGCGTAGATATTCTCAATCCGTTTGTCAATGATGCGATCATCCTGCGTTTCGAAGATGCAATATTTTTTAGTCTTGTAGTCAATTCCTATTTGTAGGTACCGATTTCCTTTATACCAATCCTCTATTTCCTTCTTAATTTCAGGTTTTCCTTCTGTTTCATTTTGAATTCGAATTTGGGGTTCAATTTCTGTTTCCACCTCCGAATCAATTTCTGTGTCGGTTTCTGCTTCAACTTCCGTTTTTAACTCAGGATCTGCATGAATTCCATTCAGCCAATTCTTTATTTCAGGCAAAGCTATTCTCAATAAAATACTTTTTGATCTTCTCGTTTTATCCAATTCAACAGGATATAGATTCATAACCCATTCATCTTTCTGCTCCGAGTAATTAATTGAAATGAAACATTGAAATGAAAGCAGCTCCTTCGAATACCCTTTCAACTTTCGGCCATCAAACCAACCAGGTACATATACGCCGAGTCTATTGTCTGTATCATCATCAAAAACCAATTCCAAGTCAGAATAATGCTTGCAAGGGAAAAGACAATCTGAAATAATTTTTAATCCCAATGGGTGCGTATATCCTTTACGGAGTTTCGACTTATAACTTCTTTTCAATAACTCCATTTAATAACGTAATTAGATAAACTCAAAATCCACCCGGCGGTTCAGCTGCTTGCCTTCAGTGGTTATGTTAGATGTGGCAGGGTCTGTCTCGCCCCGATATTCGATCACAACTTTATCAGCAGGAACGCCAACATCTATCAAGAATTTTTTAACCCGCTCCGCTCTTCTTTCAGAAAGACCAACATTGTATTCGTTTGTTCCATTAGAATCGGTATGTCCAATAATTTTAATCCGTAAATCAGTATGTGAATTTACAATTTCAGACATCTTTGTCAAATATTCATCAAACTGGGTCTTCAAAATATCCTTATCATGATCAAAATAAACGGGTACAAATTGAAAATTTCGCATTACCTCATCTCGTACATAATAAGCATTCCAACCTCTTTCAATGTCGTTTGCCAAATTATTAACCCAAGAATGATAAAGCGTTAATGAATCGGTTCTAGACAGCTCGTACTTTGAGCGGTACACAATTATTTGTCCGCCTTGACGACATTCTTTCGAGACCCATTGGCCAGTTAAATAACCTGTAGAATCATTATACTCAAGGTCGCCGCCAAGAATACACCAAACGTCTGTACCAGCATTTTTATCTAAAGCAATAAAGTCATCTTTGAAAGTGAGTTCACGTTTGCTTTTAACAGTTCCTTCAATGGTTTTGTAGGCAAAATATTTGGTGAACGGTGTCTCAACACGCGAATCACCTTTCAAGTCTCCAGTTACAGGATCAATTTTAAAATCAAACCAAATGGCCGTACCTTGTTTTGGAGTTTGCCCTGACCTCGTTATAATACCTTGCCAAGTACCTTGTAGGTAATTCAACTGTCCTTGCAAATGCAAAGAAATTCCAAGAAATATGATTACGATTAAACGCATATAATTACTTACAAACAAGTTTCATCCTTTTATACGACATTGATTAAATAAGTTACATTCTAAAACAGATTCAACCGTTATATATTTTACATCATGACACTAAATGTTCAAAAACACCCAGTTAAGTCAATAAAATCACTTGTTGAATCAAAGTCATTCGTTAATCTTGACCCAAATCGGTCTTTTTCATATCTTTAATATATTAACATTAAAAAAATCAGTCTCTTTTTAGTCAGTGTTTTTTTCTTTATCAGCACACAAGCGCAATACGGGAGGAAAATGCGAGACAGTGAAATTGATCAAATGAATTCTGAACGACAGATTAAGGAACTCAAAGAAAATGTGCTCTTAGTTAGACTTCGAACGCGTCAACCAGTGATTGATGCACTTGTAAAAGCTGAGCGAAATGAGGAAGCCAAAAAAGTTGAATTGGACCAATTACAAAAGAACCAAGAAATAATTGCAGCATTTGACCAATACTTTGATTTTTGTCCCGTGTTCTTTTTTAGAAGTAATTATTCCGAATATATCATAAAAAACCAACTGGATAGCATTGTGTTTTTAAATGATACGGTAGGGCTTGATCCAGGCATCAAAGTACAATCAAAGTACAATAAAAGTACAATCAAAGTTATTTTACCTGGCTCAGATTACAGGACTTGCTGCAGATACTTCCACTTTTGAAAACGGCACTTATTTGGCTGAAAATGAAGATGGTTTAGTGCGCCGAACAGCCTATGCTGGTGGAGGCAACACGGGTTTCCAGGCCTTAATATTTAAGAGCAGTGCCATGCATCAATTGCGCCGACCCTTCCCTTATTATTCCCGTACATTACAATCGCTCCCCATTTTTAGAAGATCGCATAAACGGGTTATTTCAAGAGCCAATGATGCACTCCATTATTACTACAATAAGGTTTATTAAAAGAAAGTTGTTTTTATGCGTTTTTTATATTTGTTTTTCGTTGTATTTCTCGGCAATTCTGGTCTTGCTCAAAACAGCGTGAATGATTTACTCGTGATTATTGAAATGCAGGTTGATACTTCTAACTATTTATCGGGAAATAGAAATGTTAAAAAATCTACTGTCCTATGGCACAGACTCCATCCCAAGCCTCATGACTCACTTTTGTGATAAAAGGAAATCATCTATCTACTCAGACTGTCAAGACTTTCAATTAAATAGAGGTGAAATCGCGATTATCATGGCCGATCTAATAGAAGGTATGCCTTATTTTTTAGTTACTGGAATTCAAAATTGTTTACTCACGTTTTGCCCCAATAGTAAGAATAACATTGAATCCTATTTATCAGCTATTCGACGAGATGATGGAGAGTCCTTTAACAGAAAATATGACGAATGGTTTAACAGCAAAGAACTTAAAAAGGAAAAAGAAAAGCTAAACTTCCGCAACGAATTTTGGAATTTAATCCCGAAAGAAATGAAGATTAATCCCTAATTCTTCCTATTCCACTCCGAAAAGTTAGTGGTGATTCCAAATACATTTGAAGCTCCTGCAACAGAAAAGAACGCAAGGCCATAGTTAAACTCAAACTTTTTCGTTCTCAACCCTACGCCAAACGAAAACCCACTCGCTCCTTTTCGGTCAATAATTCCCAGTGCATTTCTACGTTGATAATTAAACCCAACTCTCACAAAGAAATTATCTGAAGGCACTAATTCCACTCCAAAATTCGTGTGGTATGCTACCTTTTGTGCAAAACTGGCAGACGGCACAGGAATTGTGTCACCTGTCAATTGATCAATCGTTGGAGTTAAAGAAGGGTCGTTGTACGTTAAATCCCATTTTGTTAAATTGGTTCCCATAAGACTGAAGCGAAACGGGGCGTGGTGAAATTTATAACTAATCCCTGCCAAGACTTCAATGGGCAAAGGTTCATGATTGTCTTTGGTATATCCTTTAATTTGATAGCCAATATTCCGCGCTACAATTGTTGCAGTCACATTTGACTCTTCATCATAAAATGTAGTTGCTACATCTACCCCAACACCAACTGACGTATAAGTTTCTAAATGTGAAAAGATAACATTCAAATTCGCGCCCGCAGAAAAGTATTTATTCAGTGCTTTTCCATATCCTAAACCCAGCGCATAATCGCCTGCGGTAAATGTTCCTTCTTCTACACCCGACTGATCCGTTCTTGTGAATCTCCCGTATGAGACGTAGCGTAAATGCCCCGTAAATGTCCCAATGTTTTCGAAAGTTTGTCCATAAGCCAATTGTCCATAATTAATTCCGGCAGGATAGATAAAATGATTCAAAGCTAAATTACCGTTGATTTTTTCAGTGATAGAGGCTGGATTAGAAACCGCAAGATTAATGTCTCCATCTTTTAAGGCGATAAAGTCTCCACCCAAACTCATTGAGCGTGCATTAAAATCTAAGTCCAAAAACTGATAGGTGTTTTGTCCACCTGACTGAGCAAATGAAAGCGAACCTATTAAAAGGCCAAGGAGTGTAAGCTTAATTTTCATTCATTGAGATTTTTCCGAGTCAAACTCCCGATTTCTCGTTATGTTTTTATCGTAACACAACTCTTAACGTATTCAAATTTAATTTATTTTATCGCATTAGCCGAATTAGAGTCTTTTTTTCACAATGGTTTAGGGTGTCCATTCTAAATTTCTAATGGCGTAGATTTTCCAATCATCTTTTTCGTCTTGAAAAAATTCGATCATTAAGACTTCGTAAGAGCCTATTTAAGGATCATTATGATCGATATAAGCGATATGAGCATCTCGTGCTTCCGATTCTTCAAACGTCATATCTATATCGATATGGTCACTACTATAATTTCCGGTAAATCAGTACCCCATAACACTGTATCTTGAATGCCATTTTGGAGAGTTTTCAGTGGAATCACTTCTTAAAGTCTCTAACCAAAACATCGCACTTACCATTGAATCCGATTCTTCAAAATCTGGCAATACATAGCTATAGGCACCATCCAGCAACCCTTCATGGTCCCATAATCCGCTAAAATCGAATTGATTTCGAGCAATTTTTCCGCACGGATAGAAATAAACCCCATCCTTGTGCAAACATCTTTTGTGCAGCAGCAAAATTTTCTTGTTTCAATAAGATTGGCTATTTCTTTGGCACTTAATGTATTGCACAGTTGCATGCTGTACTAGTTTTTAAGGGTTAAAAAATAATTAGCCAAAGTTATGAAAATTAATTTTATTCGCTTTTTTGAACTTATATTAATCATTAAATAAATTAATATAAGAGTCTATCTTTTAATATTTATAAACCATAGCATTAATATTCATTCCTGCACCAACTGAGGCTAATAGCAAAATATCTCCTTTGTTTATTTGATGCCCTTCTATCTGATTTTTTAAGATTAAATCAAACAAGGTTGGAACTGTTGCGACTGAACTGTTACCCAATTTATGAATACTCATAGGCATAATTCCTTCTGGCATTTCTTTGTCGTATAATTTATAGAAACGCTCTATAATTGCTTCATCCATTTTTTCATTTGCTTGATGAATTAATACCTTATTGACACTTTCTATTTCTATTCCACTCTTATCTAAGGCTATTTTCATAGCGTTTGGTACATTGGTTAAGGCAAATTCATAAATTTTTCTTCCATGCATTTTTATGTAATTAGTTCCTTGGTCTTCTGCTGGATTAAAAGAACTACCATAATACAAATGATAAGCTTCTTCAAAAGTAAAAGATTGAGCTGCATGACTCAGAATTCCTCTGTCATTATCATCTGCTAATTCCAAAATACAAGCCCCTGCTCCATCCGAATAAATCATAGAATCTCTATCGTAGGGATCTACCACTCTTGAAAGAGTTTCTGAACCAATCACCAAACAAGTTTTCGCTTCTCCTGCCTTTATAAACATATCCGCTTGAATAACTCCTTGAAGCCATCCTGGACAACCAAAAATAACATCATAAGCCACGCAATTTGGATTTTTTATTTTCAAATTATACTTTATTCTCGAAGCAATACTTGGCAAAAGATCACATTGAGTATATCCATCTCGCACATCTCCAAAATTATGTCCCACAATGATATAATCAATTTTTTCTGGATCAATGGCTGAATCTTTTATAGCTCTCTCTGCAGCAATAGTTCCTATATCACTATTTTTCATTTTATTATCTACATACCTTCTCTCTTCTATTCCAGTAATTGCTTTGAATTTACTTATTATAATTTCATTAGAATTAGGAATTTTGGATTGACTCTCATTATAAAAATCTTGCTTTAAAAAATCTTCGTTTCTTTGAATTTTTTCTGGAATGTATGAACCTGTTCCTGTGATAATATTTTGCATAGTTCTTTTTTTTTAAATGTAATCTTATTTTTCGATGAACACTAGTCCATCATCTTTTGCAATAGAATCCACAACCTCATAAGACACACCCGAAGATTCCACCTCCTTATCAGGATTTGCGTCCTCACAAGACACAAGTATACTAAAGGGCTGCAACAATTGTTATGATTCTCATAAATTCACTTTTGCTTTTACACCCAACTCAATCGCTTCCATATCCTTCACTTTTCCATCATCAATTACAAAACGCAAAATAGTTTTGACTTTGTGAAATCCTTTATAACCACATGCTCCAGGATTCAGCCATAAACTATTGATATTTTTATCGAATTGAACCAATAAAATATGAGAGTGTCCACAAACAAAAAGAGATGGTTTATGTTCATTTATCGCTGCACGTGCATCTTGCGTATATTTATAAGGCTTGCCAGCAATATGAGTCATGCAAACCTTCATTCCTTCACATTCAAAAGCGTTTACTTTTGGCCAAGTGGCGCGAATCACATGATCATCTATATTACCACAAACACCACGAATCAGTTTAAAAGCTTCCAGTTCCTCAATCACTTCCATTGAACCCACATCACCGGCATGCCAAATCTCATCAACATCTTTAAAGTATTTGAAGATTTTTGGATCAACCCATCCGTGGGTATCTGACATTAAACCTATTTTCTTCATTTAAACTTTCTTATTTTTGCGGTATGAGTGAGCAGCGTTATTTTCTAAAACTCTCCTACAAAGGAACGCATTTTTTTGGTTGGCAAAGACAACCCAACGCAATTACTGTGCAAGAATACATTGAAGATGCGCTCACACAAATGAATCGGAATAGAGAAGTGAAAATCACCGGATGCGGCAGAACCGACACAGGGGTTCATGCAGCAGAATTTTACGCTCACTTTGAAATGAATGCGGACTGGAATACTGAAACTTTTGCTTATAAATTAAACTGTATGATTCCCGAAGATATCGCCATTCAAAAGGTGATTAAGGTGCCAGAAGGTTTACATTCTCGTTTTAGTGCTACCAGCAGGACCTATCATTATTTTGTGCACAATGAAAAAAATCCGTTTTTGAATAAAACCTCGTGGCTGGTTCGGCAGGACTTAGATCTTGAAAAAATGAATAAAGCCAGTGATTTATTAACGAAACATGAAAATTTTAAGTGTTTCAGCAAAACTATTACTGGAATCAGTAGCTTTAAATGTGATGTAACTGCGGCCCATTGGACTAAGACGTCAGGTGGATATCAATTTACAATTCAAGCCAACCGCTTTTTGCGCAATATGGTGCGTGCAATTGTTGGGACAATGGTTGATCTTGGAACAGGTAAAATTGAATTTTCTGATTTCCAAAAAATACTCGACTCACAAGAGCGCAGCAAAGCGGGTCAATCAGTTCCACCACAAGGTTTATTTTTAGTGAAGGTGGATTATGACAATGACAAAACAATTATCGACTAACTTATTTATTCTTTTTGCTTTAGTTGTAATTGTTTCGGGGTTTATGGTTCAATCCAATCATTCAATGGCAACATTTCATCCGCGCCCTTCTATGGATATTGATCCTTTATGGGCAGATCATTTTGACTTCCCAGTTGGTAAACCAGATGGTGATGGTTATTATAACGCTCAAAAATTTGGAGAAAACAATCATTTAGGAGATGACTGGAATGGATTAGGTGGCGGAAACACTGATTTAGGTGACACCATTTATTCAATGGCGAACGGTTATTTAATTTCCGCAAAGGATAATGGTCACGGCTGGGGAATTGTAATCATGATTCAGCATTACATGAAAGGTTATAATAAGGTAAATTCACTTTATGCGCATTGCACCGAAATGTTTGTGTCACAGCCAAACCAGCTGATTAGACGCGGTGACCCAATTGGCACCATAGGCACAGCAGGCGGTATTTATCCTGCTCATTTGCATTTTGAAATGCGACATGGCTTAGAATTACCACTTGGCGGTGGTTATTCTGCAGACACAAGTGGATATCTCGATCCGACGGCTTTTATTAACTCACATAGGTAACCTTAAAACTGTGGCAGACCTATTTAAAATACACCGATTTTAATTCAAATAATGATTAAAAACCCCTTTTCAATTCCGAAATTTTACCGAAATAAGGCTAAAGCAAAGGAATCGGTGTACTTAGATGGACGATTATTTCATATAAATCAACTATTTTTGTAAAAAAATTAAGGACAACAATGATACTACCTATTGTAGCATACGGGTCGCCAGTTCTGAAAAAAATGGCTGACGAGATAGAAGAAGATTACGAAGGACTAGCTGATTTGATTTCAAATATGTTTGAAACCATGTACGAAGCGAGTGGAGTTGGTCTAGCGGCACCGCAAATTGGAAAATCAATTCGTTTATTCGTAATTGATGCCTCTCCTTTTGCAGAGGTTGACGAGGATGAAGAACCAGATCCGAAAGCGGCTGGATTAAAAGGATTTAAAAAAGTATTTATTAATCCTATTATTGAAACTGAAGAGGGTGAAGAATGGGGATTTCAAGAGGGATGCCTAAGCATCCCTACGATTCGTGAGGAAGTGATGCGTAATCCACAAATTAGAATTACGTATTATGATGAAAACTGGAATTATTGTGACAAAGAGTATGATGGCTACGCGGCCAGAATTATTCAGCATGAATATGATCATGTAGAAGGGATATTATTTACTGACCATTTAAGTCCATTGAAAAAACGGATTTTAAAGAAAAAGTTAGTCCAGATTTCAAAGGGAGATATTGAAGTGGCTTATCGCATGAAGTTTCCATCTCTTAAAAGAGGTAAACGATAAAATTTAAAATACAAGCATGAAAACGATTCAATTTTTTGGACTATTAACAGTGTGTGGCGGATTCATCATTTCTTGTGGAAGTGAACCAACAGATGAAGTGCTGATTGAAACAACTATGACTGACATTGGTTTAGATACTGCTGCCTTTTTAACGAATTTGAAGGCATTAGAGTCGCGCATTGACAACAGTCTTGATATGCCAAAAGAAAAGGATTTAAAAGAAGCTATAACTGCCTTTCAAGATTTTGCGGCTATTTTTCCTGAAGATCCTAAAGCACCAGATTATTTATTAAAAGCTTCAGATATTTCTTTAACCACTGAGCAACCGCAAATGAGCGTAGCACTTTTAGAGCAAATCATTGAAAAATTTCCGAATTATAGGAGAATTGAAGATGTAAAGTATAACCGAGCAAGTCATCTCGATTTTGAATTACGCGACACAACTCTTGCTAAAGAGGCTTACCAAGGTTTTATTGAAGAATACCCGAATTCACCTTTAGTGAATGACTGCAAGTCAAGAATTGAGAATATTCGCTATTCAGCAGATGAACTAGCAGAAAAATTCATGAGAGAATTGGAATTAAATGGTGGTTTAGATCAATAATCTAAAACCAATTTTAAAAGCGCGCAATGAATTTGTTTTTAACGTACGATTACGAACTCTTTTTTGGCGCTCCAACGGGAACGGTTGAAAAATGTATCATTGAACCCACCAATCTATTGCGTGAAATTGCAAACCGCACTGGTGTCAAAATGGTCTTTTTCATTGATACTGGGTATCTCAAACTTTTAGAAAAATATAAAGACCTGCAACCTAAAGTCAAACATGAATTTGACTTGGTGAAACAGCAAATTGAAGATTTGGTTAAAGAAGGCCATGATTGTCAATTACACATTCACCCGCATTGGGAAGATTGCACGCACGACGGATCTGAATGGAAAATGATAACCGATCGCTATAAGTTGGTCGATTTTTCTGAAGAAGATATCATAAATATTGTATTGGAATATCGTGATATATTGGGACGCTGGACAGGCAAACCGATTCATTCATACCGAGCCGGAGGATGGTGTCTACAACCTTTTAGTAAAATCACAACTGCATTTGAAAAAGCTCGATTAAGATTAGATTCTACAGTTTTTCCAGGTGGAAAGTTTACCGCCGGAAATTACTACTACGACTTTACAAACACTCCTAATAAATCAACCTGGAAATTCAGTACAGATTTATGCCAAGAAGATGCGGAAGGCAATTTTATTGAATACCCTATTTCTAATTACAAATATTCTCCTTGGTTTTTTTGGCGCCTTTTTGGTTTTGGCCGATTGCAACCGCATTTGCACAAGCCAATTGGAGATGGTTACCCCATGTCATCTCCTGGATTAAAAAAACAAATGCTGACCAAAGGCAGGAACCTATCTGCTTCTGTGGATGGATATTTTGTAACTAAATTGCAGCAAGTGGTTAAGAATAACTTAAAAAAGGGATTCAATGAATGTGTTATTATTGGACATCCTAAAGCATGTACCCATTTCGCATTGAAAAAATTAGAACAGTTTATTGAAAAAAATAAGACTAAACACAAGTTTTTAACGTTTGCAGATCTTGAGATCAATCAATGAAATTTGTAAACCGCCAAGATATCGACACCGAAAAATGGAACAACCGCATTGGGAAAGATGCGGCTGAAAACGTGTTTTCATATACCTGGTATTTAGATTCCACGGCTGAAAGTTGGGGAGCCTTAATCAGTGATGATGATTTCAATACAGTTTTACCTATTGCATTCACCACTAAACTAGGAGTTAAACGCATGTATCAAGCTCCCTTTACGAGAGAGTATTCAATTTTTGGAAAAGACTTTAACTGGGCCGAGGCACTCGAATTTCTGAGGAAGGAATTCAAACATATTTCATTTAGAAGTGGTGAACTCGACCTCACAAACACAAGTGAAGGCAGACAAAATCAGGAACTTCTGTTGACAGAAGATTTTACAAGTAAGTATCGCTCAAATGCAAAAAGGCTTGTGAAAAAAGGAAACAAATTATTCACTTTTCGTTTAGCCAAAGACCCTTCCCCTTTAATTCAGTTATTTGAAGATACCGTTGCGCACAAAGTTGACGCCGTTGGAAACATAGAGATTCAGAACCTAAAACAACTCATGCACCACGCTATTGAAATTGGCAAAGGAGAGTTGATCGAAGTCTTAGAAAATGAACAACTCGTTGCGAGCGGCTTTTTTTTGAAAGACAAAAAACGAATTACTTATTTGAAAGGAGCCTCACAAGAAGAAGCAAAAAAAGGTGGTGCCATGTATAGTCTATTTAATTATGCTTTTGAACGCTACCAGCCCAAATACGATACATTTGATTTTGGAGGTTCAGACATAGAGCCAGTTGCTATTTTCTTTAGAAAATTTGGCGCTACGGATCGAAACTATTATAATTACACCATTGACAATTTGCCCTTGTGGTTTAAAACCCTGAAACGGCTTAAAGGATAGTAGAGATGAATAAAACAATTCTTATAATTGGAAGTTCCGGCGGTTTAGGCACTGAACTCGTGAACTTTTTTGAGGAAAAAGGCTATAATTTAGCCTTGCATTATCTCAACAATCCTCCTGTTACAAAGGGGGAGAATATTAAAACCTATCAGGCAGATATTACGATTGAAGCGCAAGTAGAAGCGCTGATCTCAAAAGTTGTTGCCGATTTTGGAACAATTGATATTGTTTTGCATAACGCTGGCGTGTCTAAAAATGGAATGTCGTGGAAAACAGCCGAAGCTGACTGGAGCGAGACTTTAGCCGTTAATTTAACGGGACCTTTTTTGGTAAGTAAACATGCCATTCCGCACATGCGTTCTGCCAACTTTGGCCGCATTCTATTCATGTCATCCGTTGTTGCCCAAACGGGTTTTATTGGCACGGCTGCTTATGCCGCATCCAAAGCCGGACTTTTGGGTTTAACAAAAACCTTGTCGAAAGAATTGGCCAATAAAAACATTACTGTCAATGCAGTTGCCCTTGGCTACTTTAATGCTGGAATGATCAATGATGTACCACTGGAAATGCGGGAACAGCTAAAAACAAACATCCCTATGGGAGAGCTAGGCGACCCTGACCAATTAGGCGCTTTGATTGATTATCTTATTTCTGATCAAGCCAAGTATCTCACTGGGCAGACCCTCAATTTGAACGGCGGACTTTATGCGTAGCATGAATAAAGCGCTCAATATACTTGTTATCCTATTTGGGGTAGCCCTAATAATATATTTGCCGTAATTTTCATAAATTTTTTGGGAGGATTTGCTTTCATATTTCATGCTCTAAAAACATTAAACTATAAAAAAGAGCACCTCATTATTCAATCAAATTCAGCCATTATAGATAAAAAGGTGCCGACTGATCTGAAAGAAATGTCTCGCCCCATAATGCTCACTGGATCATACAGCATAATTATTGGGTTATGGTTCATCCTTAAAATTGCGATTCTTATTTACGGATCAAGAGACTCTAACATAATGGGATATATTGAATTATTCATACTCACAACATTGATCTCATTCGGCTCCGGATTATGCCCAATAACTCTAACAAGTCGAAACATTAGTTTAAGCAGCAAAATCAGAAAGCGAAAGGAACGGGAGAAAGTTGCCCTTTATCATTCCAAAATGAAGGCACGTGCCTCTGATAGAAGAAGGTGATTCCCGTATTTTTATTAAACAAATTGCAAATGGCTCAATTCCATAATTGTTCAGCGATTCAATTCGTGGATTTATCAAGGGTATCAGACAGGTCTCGTTGTTCAGTACACGACAATAGCCCAACTCACTTTATATAATCATGTTCACTTTTATTTCTCTCTTCGAATATTGCTGAAAATTAGCTAACTTAGCGTACGAAAATTTTAAGGTCTAAATAATGAAGATAATTAGGCCTTTGAAATCAAACTATAAATATTTACAGGTTGTCCTATGATGCATGAATTAGGCAAAAAGAGCTCAATTTTAAATCATTATATTGCTGAAATTCGAGATGAGACTATTCAAAAAGACTCGCTGCGTTTCAGAAGAAATTTAGAGCGAATTGGTGAGATTTTGGACTATGAAATTAGCAAAACTCTTACGTACGAATCAAAATCCGTTAAAACACCTTTAGGCGAAGCCAAGGTTGAATTAATGGCAGAGCAACCTGTAATCGCCTCTATTTTAAGAGCAGGATTAACCATGCACAACGGTTTAATCCACACGTTTGACAAAGCCGAAAATGCATTCATATCGGCCTATCGCAGACCTACCGGGACGGACGAAATTGATGTAATGGTAGAATACAAAGCATGTCCTGATTTGACTGACAAAACTTTAATTGTTGCAGATCCAATGTTAGCAACGGGGCTTTCAATGGCGCTGGTATTTGAAGCTTTGTTGAAAAACGGAACACCAAAAAAGATACATATTGCATCAGCAATCGCGAGTCGATCTGCCATTGACATGCTAAAGAAAAACCTACCGATTCCAGCGGATATTTGGGTTGGGGCAATTGATGAAAAGTTAAATTCCAAATCATATATCGTTCCTGGATTAGGAGATGCGGGTGACTTGGCTTATGGCGTTAAACTTTAAGCATGGTATACTATTATACTTGGGGATTTATTTTCGGAACATTTAAGTTTCTTTTCTCGCATTGGACCATTTTTGGTTGGGCAAAAATAGCTGGAGACCCCATTCAATTTTTAGATATTTTTGTGCCAACAACCGCTGGTGCGATCTTCTCAATGGCAATATTTTATTTTTTAAGTGATTTTTTAATGGAACGCGCTGCAGCAAAACGGAAATTAGCGCAGGAAACCGCTTTAGCCAATGGAACAGAATATATCCCAAAACGAAAGTTTACTCGACTCAATAAATTGATGGTAAAACTTAAAATGAGGATTGGAATTTATGGCATCACTATTTTGGCGCCTTTGTTTTTATCAATCCCAGTAGGTTCAATTGTTTGTGCTAAGTTTTATGGGCACCACAAAAAAACTTTTCCGCTAATGGTTGTTTTTATGTGCGCATATAGTTTGTTAATGTGCGCCATCATTTATCTTTTAAATTAAACTGCTTAGCCCAATTTTATGGACGACATCCAACATATATTTTTCGATCTAGACCACACACTTTGGGATTTTGAAAAAAATTCATCCGAAGCATTGCGAGAAATATTCGTTGAAATGCAATTGCATGATTTTATAGACAATGTTGATTCATTCATAAATACATATCAGCGTATTAACGCCAAATACTGGGATCTTTATAACCATGGTAAAGTGACCAAAGAAAAACTGCGTTATATCCGATTTCAGGATACTTTAAGTGAATTCAAAGTAATTGGTGCAGAAAAAAAAGCAGTTTTGCTTGGTCAAAACTACATTAAACGCAGTCCACATAAAACCAATTTATTTCCAGATGCGCATGACACGTTACAATATTTAAACGAGAAATATCAACTTCACATTATAACGAATGGATTTACTGAAGTTCAGTATATTAAATTAGACAATTGCGGCCTCACAAACTACTTTGATTTGATTTTATGTACAGAGGAAGTGGGAGTCAATAAACCAAACCCTTTAGTCTTTAATACAGCCTTATCTCGCGCAAATGCAAATGCAAGCCAATCACTCATGATTGGTGATAACCCAGAAACGGATATTCGAGGAGCTCAAAACTGCGCCATGCACACGGTTTTATTCAACCCACATCAGCATCTACACGACGTCAACTCTATTGAAATTCAAGGGTTAAAGGAGCTAAGAGATCTACTCTAGACTACATTATAGCGCACTCACCCTATTTAGAATGATTCTAAACTAATATTTAGGCCCCAAAAAGGTTTCAAATAAAACATCTGATTTCTAAATTTGCGAATTATTCTAAACAAATTCCATATTTAAGATATGTCAAGGACTATCAAATTAAGGAAAGGATTGGATATTAAATTGCTAGGAGAAGCTGAAAAGGTTAAATCAACCCCTAAAGTTACTGCATTTGCAATTAAGCCACCTGATTTCCACGGCCTTATGCCGAAACTGACCGTAAAGGTTGGAGACAAAGTGAAAACCGGATCGGTTATCTTTTTCGATAAGTATCAAGAAGAAGTTAAATTCGTTTCGCCAATTGCTGGAGAAATTACTGAAATCGTTCGCGGAGCTAAGCGTAAAATTCTAGAGGTAAGAATTAAAGCTGATGCTGAAAATTCTGCCGAAGAATTTGGAATTATCAATCCGGATTCAATGGACGAAGCAGCAACCAAAAAAGCGTTATTGGATAACGGACTTTGGCCATTTATTAAAATGCGTCCAATTGATATCGTCGCAAATCCAAACGATACGCCAAAAGCGATTTTTGTTTCAGGATTCGATTCTTCACCGTTAGCACCAGATTACGATTACGTATTACATGGTCATGCAGAAGCTTTTCAGGCAGGAATTACCGCTCTAAGCAAATTAACGCAAGGGAAAGTGCACATAACAACACGGGCTAATGCAGCAAATGATGAAGCGCTAAAAGGAGTTAAGGGTGTGCAATCACATACAATTGTTGGTAAACATCCTGCGGGTAATGTAGGAACGCAAATTCATCACATTGATCCAATTAACAAAGGAGAAGTGGTATGGACAGTAAATGCGTTGGATGTAGCTTTAATCGGTAGTTCATTAATTGGCGGAAAATATGATTCTTCAAGAATTATTGCGTTAACAGGTTCTGAGGTTAAGAAAACTGAATATATCAAAACAAATATAGGAGCATCAATGGCTTCTTTAATTGAAAATAAAATCAAAGCAGACGGTGATGTAAGAATCATTAGCGGAAATGTATTGACTGGTGACAAGGTTTCTGCAGATGGATATCTTGGGTTTTATCATCAACAAATCACTGCAATACCTGAAGGAAATGAAGCGAGCTTCCAACTTTCTGGTGGCGGCTGGTTGGGCCCAGGAACGAAAAAATTCTCTATTAATAGATCTTACTTTTCATGGTTAACACCAAATAAAAAAAGACGTTTGGACACAAACTTAAATGGGGAGATTCGTTCTTTTGTCGTGACTGGAGAGATGGAAAAGGTATTCCCTTTTGACATTTATCCTATGCAATTGATTAAATCAGCAATGTATAATGATATTGATTTAATGGAAAATTTAGGGATCTACGAAGTGGCACCAGAAGATTTTGCATTATGCGAATTCGTTTGTACATCCAAAATAGATATTCAAGATAAGATTCGTCAAGGACTTGACGTAATCAAGGAAGAATGCATGTAATTTGAATTATAAAATCTAATTATAAGAATGAAGTCTTTAGAAAAATTTCTGCGCAAAATAGAGCCGACTCACGAAAGTAAGTGGGCGAAATTTCACCCAGTATGGGACGCGCTATACACATTTGCTTTCACACCAGGTGAGACCACGAAAAAGGGATCGCACATTCGTGATGGTATCGACCTGAAGCGTACCATGTTCATGGTTATCGTAGCATTGATTCCTTGTTTACTTTTTGGGATTTACAATACAGGTCATTGGCATTATTATGCAGAAGGAACCGCAGGAGCATTTATGGATCATTTTGGAGATAAACTGCTCTACGGTGCAATAAAAATCCTTCCTATTGTAATTGTTTCCTATGGAGTTGGTTTAGGAGTCGAATTTATTTTCTGTATCCGAAACAAACATGCGATTCAAGAAGGATTCCTGGTAACAGGGATGCTAATTCCTTTAATCCTTCCTGCTGATATTCCATTGTGGATGGTAGCCGTTGCAACTGTCTTTGCCGTAGTTTTAGGTAAAGAGGTTTTTGGTGGAACAGGAATGAACATTGTGAACATTGCATTAACAGCACGTGCTTTCTTATTCTTTGGTTACCCAACCGAAATGTCGGGAGATAAAGTTTGGATGAGTGGAATTGGTGACATGGCTAAAGCAGATATACCTGAAGGGGTAACTGGGGCAACTCAATTAGGAGAACTGGCCTCCTTCACCTTCCCTCAAGAAGAGTGGGCCTATGGCGCCGAAGCCGTTGCGAACATTCAAGAAACCGCTATTAGCGGATTTCAATCCGCTTGGCCTTTGTGGGAATCATTTGTAGGAATGATTCCAGGATCTATTGGAGAAACCTCTGTTGCTGCTATTTTGATTGGGGCAATACTTTTATTGTATACAGGAATTGGTAACTGGAAGTTAATGTCATCATTTGTTGTTGGTGGGTTAGTAGTAGGATTAATTGCAAATTGGACAGCTGTTAATCCATATATGGAATTGGAACCTCTCAATCATTTGATTATTGGAGGATTTGCTTTTGGTGCCGTATTTATGATAACAGACCCCGTCTCAGCTGCACAAACCAGCACGGGGAAGTTTATTTACGGATTTTTAGCGGGTGCCTTATCCATAACAATACGTGTATTTAACGGAGCATACCCCGAAGGCGTATTCTTAGCGATTCTTTTCATGAACGTTATGGCACCAATGATTGATCACTACGTGATTCAAGCAAATATTAAACGAAGATTAAAACGAATTAAAACCGCATAATCATGGCGATAGATAAAGATAAAAACGGATACACCTTCCTTTTTTCCATTTTAATGGTCATTGTGGTGGGTTCTGGATTAGCTGCTGCTTCTTATGGTTTAAAACCGCTTCAAGATAAAAACTTGAGAGTAAAAAAGAAGATGGATATTCTAGGTGCACTTAAAATCGAAGGCGTAGATCGTAAGACTGCGGAAGATTTATATGCGCAATATATAATTGAAGATGAATGTATCGTATTAGATGCTGATGGAAATATAAGAGATGGCATTGTTGCTTTTGATGTTGATATCAAAACGCAATTTAGAAACAAGAAATTGGATCCTGCCGATAGAGATTTCCCTTTATACGTTGCTTCAATTGACGGTTCAACAAAATATGTCATTCCTGTTGTAGGAAGTGGGCTTTGGGGACCAATTTGGGGATACGTTGCAGTAGACGAAGATAAATCATCTATCTATGGTGCAACTTTCGATCATAAAACTGAAACACCTGGTTTAGGTGCGGAGATTAAGCAACCATTCTTTTACAATCAGTATTTGAAAGAAGTAATTTCAGTAGATGGTGAATATAAAAAGATCAAAGTGGTAAAAGACGGTTCTGGAGCTGACGATTTCAAAGTAGACGGAATTACTGGAGGTACAATTACTTCTAAAGGGGTTGAAGAAATGGTGGATCGCACCATTCAAGTTTATGTTAAATACTTTAATAAATAATAGGTTGACATGAGTGAAAAAATTAAAGCACCAAAAGAGCCTTTATTTTCGAAGAAAAATAAGAGGTTAGTAACGGAGCCACTGGATGATAATAACCCAGTAACGTTGCAAGTATTAGGTATTTGTTCAGCATTGGCGATTACTGTTTCTATTGAGCAGGCGTTAATCATGACGGGAGCGGTATTTTTCGTATTGGGTCTTGGAAACGTAATTATCTCTTTATTGAGAAATGCAATCCCTTCTCGCGTTCGAATTATTGTTCAACTAGTGGTAGTTGCGGCATTGGTAATTATCGTAAATGAGGTGTTAAAAGCTTATTTACCTGATCCTGCTGAGAAACTTTCAGTATTCGTTGGATTGATTATTACGAACTGTATTATCATGGGTCGTTTTGAGGCATTTGCAATGGCAAATAAACCTTGGCCTTCGTTCTTAGATGCAGTGGGAAATACATTGGGTTACGGAATGGTCTTAGTGATTGTATCTGTAATTAGAGAGATCTTCGGATCTGGGAAATTCTTCGGATATCCAATTCTTGGAAACAACATTGTTGATCCAGAGGCAGGATTAGAACTAACAGGACTTTACAGCATAGGTTATATGAATAATAACTTCATCATCCTGGCGCCATTCGCACTATTTGCGGTAGCGTTAATAATATGGGTGCAACGTGCTAGAAATAAATCATTAATTGAAGAGCATTAATAAGTAGAGACATGGTAGATTATATTAACATAGCCTTAAAAGGTATTTTTATTGAGAACATGATTTTTGCCTATTTCTTAGGTATGTGTTCTTACTTGGCGGTATCAAAAACGGTCAAAACAGCAGTTGGTTTGGGTGCAGCAGTAATCTTTGTATTGGCTGTAACGGTTCCTGTAAACTGGTTGTTAGAAAATTATGTATTAAAAGCGGGTGCTCTAGAATGGTTAGGTGCTGAATATGCAGATATGGATTTAAGTTTCCTTTCTTTCATCATGTTCATTGCCGTTATTGCATCAATTGTTCAATTAGTTGAAATGTTAGTGGAAAAATTTGCTCCTGCGCTTTACGGTGCTTTAGGAATTTTCCTCCCGCTAATTGCAGTAAACTGTTCTATCCTGGGTGGCGCTTTATTCATGCAAGAAAGACAATATTCAACAATTGGTGAAGCAACAACATTTGCAGTTGGTTCAGGAATTGGATGGTTCTTGGCAATTGTAGCAATTGCTGCCATTCGTGAAAAAATAAAATACTCAAATGTACCTACTCCTTTGCGTGGTTTAGGAATTACTTTCATCATCACAGGGTTGATGGGAATTGCATTCATGAGTTTTAGTGGAATTAGTTTATAATAGGAAATAGAAATGGGAGAAGTAATCATAACAACAATAATTGTATTCGCAATTATTACATTGCTATTGGTGAGTTTATTGCTTTTTGTAAAAGCGAAAATCTCTCCAGCTGGAAAATTAACAATCACAATCAACGGTGATACGACACTCGAAGTTAATGGAGGTGATACTTTATTAAGTACTTTAAGTAATAACGGTATATTTTTACCTTCTGCTTGTGGTGGCGGTGGTACCTGTGTTCAGTGTTTATGTCATGTAGATACTGGCGGAGGATCAATTCTTCCAACGGAAGAGCCTCACTTTTCGAGAAAAGAAATTGCAGATAATTTGCGATTGGGTTGTCAAGTTAAGGTGAAAGAAAACATGGAAATCCGTGTTGAAGAAGAGGTGTTAGGAGTAAAAGAGTGGGAAGCAGTTGTTTCGTCAAACTATAACGTTGCTACTTATATTAAAGAGTTTATTGTTGATATCCCTGAGGATATGAACTATAAGGCAGGCGGATACATACAAATTAAAGTTCCCCCTTGCGAAATTAAATTCTCTGAAATGGATATTACAGCTCACCCAACAGATCATCCGGGTGAGCCAGATAAATTTGAAAAAGATTGGTCTGAAGGACCATACGCAATACGTAATCTTGTCATGAAGAATGACGAAGATGTTGTTCGCGCATACTCAATGGCATCTTATCCTGCTGAAGGACGTAAAATAATGTTGAACGTTCGTGTGGCAGCACCACCTTTTGACCGTAAGACCGGTACTTGGATGAATGTTAATCCAGGAGTTGTATCATCTTATATCTTTAACTTGATAGAAGGAGATCCAGCTATTATATCTGGGCCCTATGGTGAGTTCTTTATCAACGAGTCTGATGCAGAAATGCTTTATATTGGTGGTGGAGCTGGAATGGCACCAATGCGTTCTCACTTATACGAGTTATTTAAAACGATCAAAACTGGTCGTAAAGTATCTTATTGGTATGGTGGGCGTTCAAGAGCCGAGCTATTCTATATTCACTATTTTAGAGATTTAGAAAAGGAGTTTCCAAATTTCAAATTCTACATGGTATTATCTGATGCATTAGAATCAGATAACTGGAAAGAAATGAAAGATATGGATGATGCTGAAGGAGACGGATTCGTAGGATTTGTTCACCAAGCTGTTATCGATCAATATTTGTCGAAACACGACGCTCCAGAGGACATTGAATTCTACTTCTGTGGACCACCAATGATGAACCAAGCCGTTATCAAAATGTGTGACGATTGGGGTGTACCACCTGAAAGTGTAAGATTTGATGACTTTGGTGGATAAAACGCAAAGTTTATACTACTTAGAATCCCGCATCAGCTTATCTGATGCGGGATTTTTTTTTCAGAACTCTTTGATCGAAGCCATTGATTGGCAAAACAAAAATTGAGAATGAACATCAATACGACTAGAAATAGAATTGACATGACACGCTTTTAGTTCTCAAATCTATTGAAGTTCATATTATCCGTATCTTTAACTCAAACGGATTTGCATTATGAAACACCCATTACAATTATCTGTATCAATTCTCTTTCTAGCCGCATGTGGAGCTGATAAAACATCAGACACTGAAACTCCATTAATCTCTGAGGAAATTCCAATCGAAATTCTGGACGAATTAATGGACTCGGCGACCGTTGAACTTATTGACTGGGATCAAAATTATGATGTCTATCAAGGGAATTATTTCTCTATTGAATATCCATCCAATTTTACAGCTTCACCATTAGGTCCGAAGGAATCGATAGATAATTATGAATTTATTGATACAGATGAAGCCACGTTCACTTCACCCAACGCAGAGGTTGAATTCTTTGTCTACTCTCCACTCTGGGGAGGAGAACCAGCATCATATTTGGAGGAGTTGGTGAAAGTGGCATAGGTTCTTATCGTGGCGAAAGCGGATTTAAGACTTTTTCTCATTATAAGAGCATTATTGATAAACCAACTTGGTTTGAATTAAACGTGAAATTCTCACCCCGATCAGCCAAAAAACTGAAGTGGATTAAATTCTTGATGGGACAGAAATAACTTTTGTTGATTAAAAAATTTATGCTAATATTGATACTTGAATCCCATTTCAAGAAGAAACATAAATTCCAACCCTGTGCAGAAAACACCCGACACAATAGAAACAGCTCGACTCATTCTGCGTCCTTTTACGTTGGATGACATTGCTCCTTCTTATGAAATGAATTTAGATGCTCGCATTAGCAAATACACGGGTGATGGAGGTATAGTGAGCCTGGAAGAAACTGAACGCCGAATCAAAGGAGATGTACTTGGAGATTATGCCAAATACGGTTACGGACGTTGGGCGGTAGAATTAAAATGTGAAAAAAAATTCATTGGTTTTGCTGGACTCAAATATTTAGACGACCTTGACGAGGTTGATTTAGGATACCGTTTACTCCATGACTACGGGGCAAAGGCATTGCTACAGAAGCAGCATTTGCCTGTTTAGATTATGGTTTCAATCAATTGAAGTTAAACCGAATTATTGCTTCGATTTTGCCCGATAATATAGGATCTATGCGAGTATTAGAAAAAATCGGATTTCAATACGAAAAGGAGTTCATGGAGGACTGTGATTTGGTCAAACAATATTTTATCGAGAAGCCATAAAACCATATTTGCTTATCGGGCAGCAACTTTTGTTGAAGTGTCATCCGACCAAGGTTTCATATACGTTTCCATTTTATAAAGTGAATGATCAGAGTCATAATGTTTCCAAACGCCTATTCGTTCTTTATTTTCATTGTACTGACCAAGGCTCATTACAACTTTATACGTTTCCTTTTCAGCATTTGATAGCCCATAATTAGGAGGATTCCACCAGTCACGCTGAGGAATGAAGTTCGCGTAATATGGAAAATGTCTTACCTCATGATATGTTAATTCAACATGTGTATATAAATCATTCCCAAATCCGTAAAATCTATCTGCATAATTATCCGAATAAACGACTTTTACCGAATCATAACCTTGTTTTAAATCAAGATCTTCAGCCTCATACACAATAGCGTAAAGGTCTTGCCAATAATGCTCAAAATCTTTTATGAACTGCTCTCTTACTTCTAATTTATTCGTGTCTCTTTTGTAGTTTGCGGAATATTCACGATAATACAACCAATCCCCTTCTTTTTTATACTCAACCAGCGGCGGCGTATTATACAAACCAGAACCTGTATTCGGATCAATAAAACGCTCCTCGTCACCATAGCTATTACTGGTGGAAATATCTCTAGAAGTAATCGCAAACGTATTTAATGCAGCCAATTCAATATTCTGAAACCACAGCAAGCCTCCAGGATTATGTACAATTTCATTTCCAGCCGCTAATAAGGCACCTTCTAACGTGTACACTTCGGTGTAGACACTTGTCGAGTCCAGCAATTTGCGCACAAATCGGATTGAGCGGTGTAAATCATAATTCGTTTTTGTAACAGCCACTCCATCCTTGAATAAAATTTCCTCAATTAGCTCCCCTTGTTTGCTAAAACGTTTACGAATACCATTCAACTTATCATTTCGCCAATTCTCCGTACGACACAACCGATCAGTTCCTTGGTAATACTCGCGCCATTGCCCCGTACGTTTCCCATTTGAAAAATAGCCAATAATCCAAGGCAAGTTCGAAGAATATCGTTGTTCCCAACGTCCGTTTAAAATTCCATCTTCCCCCTCCCCTTTACACCAAATATTTACCGTTTCATCACCACCCAAAGATCGTCTCCCACTTCCCTCTTCAAAAAACGCTTCAACAACTTCAGGTTTTTGCGGAATTTCATATTTATTGGGTGCATAAAAAGCATTCGGCATATAAAAATCATACGCCCCTTGAATCAACTTCAATTCCTCCACCGTGAATCCAGACAAGACTTGTAAATGAGGAATGGCTTTATGCTGAATGTCCTTCACCCAGTTATAGTTTTCTTCCGCCGCAATTTCGAGCGCAATAGGTTCTAAACCCGTTTGCTCCAATAAATACCCAAGAGCACAATGCGTATTATCTTCGTCAATAAAAATAGGCGTTCTTTCTTCCCTAAAGTAGTTCAAAGGGAACTTCCCTGCTAAGCGGTACTCTTCCAATATTTCAATTAAATAACGGCGTGTTTTCTGTTGTTCGACGGTAAATTCACCTGTTGGATTGGCACGAAGAATCGGCAATACATGCGTTAAATGCGTTTGTACATACAACTGATCCGATTTGAAATCAACCGCGTTTCCATCAGGAACGCGGTTTCCATATTTATTCCAATTATAATTGAATTCGCACAACTGTTCATACAATGTTTTGGCCGATACTGTTTGAATAATGAGGAGACTAATAAACGTAAAAAGAATTTTAATCATGACGTTGAGTTTTGATTTGAATCCAAATATCCAGAGAAAATGGGCGAGAAAAAAGGGCCGATTAGGGAACGCGGCGTTTGGGTGAGTAATCACCGATTAGAAGAAAGATTAGAGAATAGATTGTAAAAGCTAATTCACTTTTTTTAATAATATTCTAACCGATCGATATCTTCAATTGAAAATTTTTCAAGATTCGCTTCTTCATTTGCCGCATTAGATCCTTTACAAGATTAGAAACAAACCACAGCTGATAGGAGAATAAGAATGATGCCTTTTACAAATTTGAATTGCATGCTCAATTGGAATCATTATAAACGTGAACCCATTCACCATATTTCAACCTTGAAATAATCAATCCCTTTCTCAATCGGTCTTCAATGCTATTTTCATTGATTAAATCATCTTCAACATTTTTAGAGAAAATGACTATTTCGATCCCAAAACCATCCTGAAGTTCAAACGCATTATAATCAATTTTAAACGAAAGTTGTTTTACCCGAATCGGTTCACAAAGACCATACATTAAATGATCCTCCAGGGTTTCTTCATAAACAGCCTCTCCTTGAAAATCAACGATTGTCTTCTTTGGAACTTCAATCCTAAAAACTGTACAACCGTCTTTATTTTTCATTTCATCCAAGTTACGCGTATATAATCCTCAAGTTTATTCCCATTAAAAAAAACAAAAGTCAACTACCCTGCCGTAACAACACTCAAATCGTCTTTCTGTAAATATTTAACCGCCAAGTCTTGCAGTTCCGCAGCGGTGGTTTCATGAATGGCATGGATAAAATCAGTGTAATAGGTATGCGGTAATTTATTGAAGTGGATGTTTTTAAAATTCTCCATCATGGCAATTGGTCCGTTGGCATGGCGAAGGAATTCTCCTAATAGGTAGTTTTTTACTTTTAGGAGCTCTTCATCTGAAACGAGCTCGGTTTGAAGGCGCTCTATTTCTTTGAATATTTCTTGGATAGTTTGCTCGCGTACTTCTATTCCAACTTCTGTGCTAATGACGAAATATGCTGCGTCTTCCATTACAGAAATGTCCGATCCAATGCCGTAAGTATAACCTTTATCCTCACGGATGTTTGCCATTAAACGACTGCCAAAATAACCTCCTAATATGGTATTTAGTACTTGGAACTTAAAATAATCGGGATGTGTTTTCCGGAACATTAAACGCCCCACTCTAACAGCGGATTGAACGGCATCTGACACGACTATATTAGCTATTCTTCCTTTTTCTTGTAATGGTTCACCAGACGCATATGCCAATGGCTGTGGATTGAATGTTTCTGTCCAAATTTTCAATTGCTGAATAAAGGCTTCGTCAACATTTCCTACTAAAAACAATACGGGTTTCCCTTCTTGATAAGCGGATTGATAATAGGCCTTTAAGTCGTTTATCTGAACATTTTCAAAGTCGGTTTCGGTTGCAGAACTTCCGTAAACTGAGGCTTCACCAAAAATGGCTTTTATGAAACGTCTTTGACAGATATTTTTTACTTTTTTCGACTCTATTTTAAAAGACATAGTAGCCACACTTCGCTCTTTTTCAAATTGATTTTCTGGGAAAGTAACCGAGCCAAAAGCTTCGGTAAATATTTCAAATACATTTCCAATATTTTCCCGCAATCCATAAATTACGAATCCTGCATGATCACGATCGAGTTCGTGTTGCAAATAGCCCCCATAGAAATCAATTCTCTCAGCTATTTCTGGCCCCGATTGGTTTTCATTCCCAGAAAGTATTAATTTATTGGTAAAATTAGCGACCAATTTTTTAGATTGATATTTTGACCCTGAGCACCACTCGATATCCAACTTGACAGAATCGTCTTTTACGTCTTTCAGCCAATAAAGTGTGATTCCATTCGCCAACTTAACTTCCTCAGGAAATTGAATTGCTAAACTCTCGGGTTGCGTATATTCTGGGGCAGCTACTCTGTTCATTTTTTTATTTTTACTTTAAGAACGGATTGCTTGTTAGGAGCAAAAATTCTTTGAGAGAAATCGCGAATATCTTCCGCAGTAATTTCATCATAATGAGTAAGGACATTATTGATATCATGTAATAATCCCATATTTTCAAAAAAAGCAATGTTCATCACACGATTCAATAAATTTTGTTCTGAAAACACCTTACTGGTTTTATGTTTGTTCTTCACTTTTGTCAATTCGTTTGGATCCATCATTTCTGATTTAATTTGATCCAACTCTTCCCAAATAAAAGCTTCAGCTTCTTCGAACGTGGTTTCTTTGTTCAAATGACCCGAAATCACAAATAATCCTGCTTCCAAAGATCCTGTGATGTACGCCGAAATGCTCGTAAATTTCTTTTCTTCAACAATTAGACGGTTATATAGACGAGACGATTTACTTCCCGCAATAATGTCGGAACATAAATCTCCAATATAATGTTCGTCACTCGTGCGGTCACCCATTCTAAACGCCATGTATAACGCATCTGAAGGCACATCTCGTTCAATAATTAATTCGCGTGCTTCTGATTGTTCTGGTTCGGAGGGAATATTTCTTACATATTTTTCGCGAGCGGGAATTGGACCGAACCATTTCTCTGTTAACGTTTTCACATCATTCAACTCCACATTACCACCCACTACTAAAATCGCGTTTTGAGGAGAATAATGTTTAAAAAAGAAGCCCTTCACATCCTCCATTGTCGCTTTTTCAATATGCTCAATTTCCTTTCCAATAGTCGCCCATTTATACGGATGATTTTTATAGATTAAGGGACGAAAATTCAACCAAACATCTCCATAAGGTTGATTTAAATAACGTTGTTTAAACTCCTCAATCACAACCCCACGTTGAACTTCTAAACTTTTCGGAGTAAAAGCCAACTCTAACATGCGATCACTTTCTAACCAAAAGGCAGTTTCAATATTTTGAGCGGGAACAGTATCATAATAGTTGGTGATATCGTTGCTTGTAAAAGCATTACACTCCCCTCCTGCCATTTGCAAAGGCGTATCGAAATTTGGAATGTTTTTAGATCCCCCAAACATCAAATGTTCAAATAAGTGAGCGAATCCAGTGCGCTGCTCATCCTCATCCCTTGCGCCGACATCATACAATACATTGACAACTGCCAAGGGAGTTGTTTTGTCTTGATGAAAGATCACTTTTAAGCCATTTTCAAGCTTAAACTCTTCGTAATTAATCATTAAAATTGATGTTTATTCGCGTTGAATTCACTTAAAGCTTCGCGGTATTCTTTTATAATTTCGTCCACAATTAAAGCAGCCGGTTTTATTTCATTTATAATGCTTGCAACTTGCCCGATTTCAAGCTCCCCCTCTTCCATATCTCCTTCGAACATTCCTTTTTTAGCGCGGCCAAGACCGAGCAGTGTTTTCAAATCCTCTTGACTTGCATCCGTTGCATAGGCCTCCAGAATCTTTTCATAAAAAGGACTTTTAATCAGACGTACTGGCGTTAATTCTTTTAAGGTCAGTTGGGTTCCTCCATCCTTTGTTTCAACCACTTTGTCTTTAAAATTTTGATGAGCAGATGATTCGTTCGAGGCCACAAATCGACTTCCTATTTGCACCGCATCCGCTCCCAAAACCATTGCAGCAAGCATACCTCTTCCTGTTGCTATTCCGCCTGCAGCAATAACTGGAATATCTAATTCTTGGGTCACAGTTGGCACCAAGGTAAAAGTCGTAGTTTCATCCGCCCCGTTATGTCCTCCTGCCTCAAATCCTTCTACCACAACAGCATCTACCCCAGCAGATTGAGATTTTAAAGCAAATTTCAAACTTGACACCACATGCACCACAGTAATTCCATTTTCTTTCAGTAAAGCAGTCCATGTTTTAGGATTACCGGCAGATGTAAATACAATCGGCACTTTATGTTTTATAATCGTTTGAATATGTTCATCAATGGCGGGATAAAGCATGGGTAAGTTCACAGCGAAAGGTTGGTCGGTTGTTGCTTTACATTTTTGGATATGTTCATCTAAAACTTCTGGATACATTGATCCAGATCCGATAATCCCTAAGCCACCAGAATTACTTACTGCTGCTGCTAATTCCCAACCAGAACACCAAATCATTCCTGCTTGAATTAAAGGGTATTTTACACCAAATAATTCAGTAATTCTATTCTTCGACATCATTTAGATTTTAGCCATACGAATTTACGCATAATATCAATGAAATTAGTTGAATGGTCGAAAGATTGGCTTTTTTTTCCTAATTTAGTTTGACTCCTCTGCGTAAAGGCTTAACTTTACGTGAAATGGACTTTTTAAACATGAAAAAAACACTGGTACTTTTTTGTCTGATTGCTTCCGCAACATTTACGAATGCGCAACAGTATAATTTGGGCTTTGGTGTTCGCGCCGGTGTGTCCAACTTTCTAGGAGACATAGGTAGTGGAGATTTGGCGCGTGGTTTTGTTTACAATATGGAATTGCGCGATACCCGTTGGGATATTGGAGCTTTTGCTCGTTACCGTTTTCATCCACTTTTTGCTGTTCAAGTAGCATTCGATTGGAATAGACTTCAAGGACGCGATTCAAACTCTGACAATAGAGCGCGATTAGGACGTAACTTACAATTCACAAATAACGTTTTGCATTTAAATGCTAAGTTAGAGCTGTATCCACAAATTCTATCGGTTTCAGATGTGGGATATCGCGGAAGATATCGAACAGATTATCAGACCTACTTTTTTGCTGGTGTTGGCGGAATCTACCACAATCCAAAAGGAGAGTTAAATGGAGAGCGAATTAAATTGCGTCCGTTAATGACGGAGGGAGTTAATTATAGCAAAGTTGTTTTGACGATTCCATTTGGAGGAGGATTCTTTTTCACACATAAAAAGATTCACCGTTTTGGATTTGAATATGCTTGGAACTGGACATTTACTGACTATTTAGATGATATAAGTGATCGTTACGTTAGTCCAGATCAAATGTCTTCTGATCCGAATGCAGCACTATTAGCCAATCGTTATGAACCGAATCCATTTGTTGATCTTCCGGATGCAAAAAATTATCTATGGAGTGGTAATGGAGTTGGTAATCTTGGACCACAAAGAGGAGACCCAACAGATCGCGATAATTTCATGACAATCACTGTTTCCTATAGCTATTTAATCCGTACAAGAGGAGGTCTCTACAGATCAAATTACTCATGGATGTATGGACGCAAGAGACGTTGGGGCGGTACTAAGGCGAAGTTCTAAACGGCACTTCGATACCGTATTCGAGAGCATTTCTACAGGCTAAATTTAGCACATCAATTGCCGGGTCAAGTATAAAAGATATTTAAACGATCAGATTTTAATCTGGTCGTTTTTTATTTACTTCTTCTTTTTTCTAAACCAATTAATGATGCTCTTTTTTGAAATATTCTCATCTTCGGGTGGCTCATTTTGAATTTCACCCTTAGCAATTCGCTGTAGGAACTTGATATGTGAGTTCAAGTTCACTTTCTCGTAATCAAAAACGGAAGGTTCCATAATTTCGTACTCCTCATAAAAAACGCTAACCCCCTTGTACGAATGAAATTCGCCTGTTGCCCCTCCCCACCAGCCAAAAGCGCCCTTGTTTTCACCTGACAAAATGATTACGCGTGTATGACCGCAATCAGCATGACCGAACATAAGGCTGATAGCTAAGTATTGGGGACTTCCTTTTGCAGAGCCGATAATGGATTGAATTTTCGGGTGATTAAACTCATCCTTTGTGACATCATAATCTACATTTTCAATATCATCCTGGTGAAACTCCATTATCTATCAAGTATTCAACGGCTTCCTTCGTAAAAACATAATCAAAAGGTGAATCATAATAAATATTAGGGCGCTTTAAAAAGTCATACTGCTCAAACATACCAGCTGACCCAAAATGTAGAAGGAATTCTTTTAAGTTTTTCGGCAGTTCAATCTTGTATTCATGCTCAAATGCACTTAGTTGATCCTTCGTGATTTTACGCGACTTCCGATATCTGATGTGATATTTAGAACGAGGTCCTTTCTTCTCAAGCTCAATAATTTTTCTTTGAAGCCTTTCTATATCTCGAATGTTCGTTGTCACCTCTCCTAGAATAACACTCCGTAAACGTCATCCAAATGAATGAATCCGATATACCTTGAATCTGAGCTATTATCGCGATTGTCACCAAGGACAAAGCAGTGATCTTTAGGAACTGTGATCGGACCGAAGTAGTTTTCATTCCACAACGGTTCTCCCCAATAGGCGGCTATGGTATCATTCGGTTCGCTTAGTATTCGACGTTTCAATAACGGTCGATCAATTACCTGTTCAGAAGTCAAGAAAAGATCCACAGAATCAAGGTTGTATTCTGGCCTAACCATGGGATAATAATCCAAATAAAATTCAAGTCCTAATTTTTCAGCAAGTACATGACCAAAAGAAGCTTCACAACGATACCGATACTGCAAATCCAAATGGCTATCCAAAATCTGACCATTCATAAAAAAAGTACCATCCTTAAAAGAAACAGCCTCCCCTTCAAAAGCACAAAACCGACTCACCCAGACTTCTTCCCATCCAAAATAATCTGTTTTAAACGTGATGAAATCGAACCTTTCAGGTGTGATTAAATTTGAAGCGAGAAACTGATCTCCATGCTTCAAATTTGGCATATTACTGCGACCGTCCATATTATACCACTGTAAAACTCCAAAAATACGCAGGAGTGCAAAAATAACAAGCAAGGCAGCTGCTCCAATGACTAATTTCAGCCATATGTTGAGTTTCTTTTTTTTGATATTTAATTCATCATCCATTGAGAATTATTTTCCAGGGTTACGTACTTAAGTCGCGTGTTTTTGAATTTCCTTTTTTGTCATTGGTTTAAGGTCGGTCATTCTATCAATTAGCTTTACTAAAATAGATTTAATGCTTATCCGCCACTTTCCCAATGGGGATTTTATTTTCCGAAATATACGCCTTTCCTTTTATCATTGCTTCAAAAGAAAGAAAAAATATAGCCTATCAAAGTAGCGACTAACTAATGAAGTTCAGTTTAACATTAACCATAATTATTTTATTTTTCAACAACTGTTTTAGGTTCTTTTCCAAGATACCAAAAAACAGCGGTGATGGCGAAAAACAAATACCACCACAAAAAATATTCAGAAATTAACAATTCCCAAAGCGCACCCCAATTTTCATAGTGGAAGATTTGATTTCCAAAGCCCATAATAATATGAAAACAAATAGCTAAAGTTGATATTCCAATACCCAACCATCCAATAATTCGAAATGCTTTTCTTAGATTTTTCATTTTGATAGAACTTCTAATAATTGATCTGTAAGGTTAACAATTTGCAAGGTGCTTGCATCATAATTGGGATTAAAAACTCGCTCTTTAGCTTTCTCAATATTCAGCATAGCATTGTAAATAGTTTCTTCTAAATTGGAATCATCTCGATAAAATACTTTACCGATTTTATGTTCCTCAATATGATCAGTAACCGCACCTTTAACAGAGAACGTCCACATAAATTTATTAATGGAGATGTAATCGCCAAATTTGGTTGCAAAATCCCCAGGCGAACCGTCATATTTAAACCAAAGGGCTATATCTGCCTGATTCAATTCACCATATGCCACAAAAGGGGCTAAAATACCGTGAATTTTGACGTCTAACTCTTGTTGCTCAATGAACGAACTCACTTGTTCAGGGCAATAACCCACGAGGCTAATTTCAATCTTTTTATACAAGTCGTGCTTTTCTTGCTTCAAACGAGCAAACGCATTAAAAAACGGCACCCAATAATAATCTTTTAAATAATGAAGCGTTCCAAAATGCACTAATTTGATTTTATCAGAAGCTTCTTTCTGACGAATATTACTTTGATAATCTTCGTGATCAAATCCATTTGGCACAAGGTAAATAGGTGCACTATCTGGCTGGTTTTTTTCAATCAAACTTTTTTGAAATGCTGAAACTGTGATGATTTTATCTACTTTTTGAAGCATCTCCTTTTCCAACGCTCTTTCATATTCGTGGCGCTCTTCACTAATTGGAAAAGGATCATTAAAATCATTCCAAGGATCGCGGTAATCCAAAATCAATTCTAAATTAGGGAATTCGGCTTTTAAACCATGCGCAAATTTAATGTAGCGATAAGGTGGTCCAGAAACAATCAATTTGGTAATGTTCTCTTTTCGAATAATAGCTGGAATTGTCTTTTTAAAATGAGACTCCCATAAAACACTAAAATCCCAATAATTCCCTTCTACCCTGCGCTTCAACGAAAACAATTGAGTACGAAACATGACTTTACGAAAAATCGTTGGTTTCCAAAACTCCAAAAACTCTAAGTATTTTGGATAATTTGAGGGTAATTGCGTGTGTTTAAAATTGACGTTTTTCAACTCATCTGCAAAGCTCGACTTTACATTTTGAACGGTATTCTTAGCCGAAATGACATGAACATTCACGTCATCTTTACGACTGAGGTACTTTACAAATTTTGCCCATCTTCTGCCACCTACCCCTGGAACGGGAGGGAAATAACTTGAAATGATTAAGATATTAAGACTCATTTGAACGAATTACCTTAGCTGGAATTCCATAAGCCACCACATTTGGAGGAATTGATTTTGTGACAACAGCCCCCATTCCAATTTGTGTTTTCTCACCAATCTCAATCCCATTTCTAATCATTGCGTTTACGCCAACATAAACATAATCTCCAATTACAGCTGATCCTGAAATAACATTGTTACTGGTCAAAATAACATTCCGCCCAATTACACAATTATGCCCAATATTGATTAATGCTCCAATTTTACAGCCTTCCTTTATGAGTGTTTTCCCTAAAGCGCCTCTTCTTACAGTTGTATTTGGCCCAATATCCACATGATCTTCCATGACCACATTACCAATTTGGGGTAATTTTTCTAATAAATCCGTTTCAGGATTCAATGCAATTCCCATTCCTTCAGAACCAATAGAAGTATGCGGTTTGATGACACAATTTTTACCGATTACAGAGTCCGCCTCAATCACACCATAAGGATGAATGACCGTATCATCACCTATGGTGACGTTTTGTCCAATAAAGGCTTGATCGGCTATTTTGATTTTAGGATTTTTTCTATGTCGTGCCGTATCGTCAACTAAATAATAGTCGGGCGAGGGTGTGAAAAACTCCTTCATGATAAGCGACAGGGTTAACTTGGCATCTTTTTTTGTGATTAAATAAGTCACTCCGGCTTTCGGCTCAAAGTTAATGGACTCATTTACCAATAAGGTGCCAACCTCAATTCGTTCGGCATATTTATCCGCCTTTGCCCATGTTAAACCATCTGTTTGTTGATTCGCCAAAGCCGTAACACGCTTGATCGTTCTATCTTGATCTCCAACAACGGTTAAATCAAAACGATCGCTAATTTTCTGCAGTTCAATCATGATTTATTTATAATTGGTTGCGCATTTTATAAAACTTGGCGGGATTCCCAAACCAGATTTCATTTTCTCCTGCCACATCTCTCAATTGAGAACATGCCCCAATCATTGCGCCTCTGCCAATGGAAGCGCCCGGCATTAATGACACATTTGCGCCAACAATTGCGCCATCTCCAACAGCACCAGCATCCAAATCAACTTGTTTTTTAAAATCAAGTGTGGTACTTACGAATCCGAATTTCACATCAACATTACTTCCAATGACCGTGTCAGCACATAAGGTACAACGACTGCCAAAACTAGAATTATCTCCTATTTTAACATTGTTTCGAATTTCGTTATAGGATTTAATTTTACAATTTTTCCCGATCCTAGATCCGCTTCTAATTAATGTGAAATCTCCGATAAACGTGCCATCACCAATTTCAACATCATCTTCAATAATCACGAATTTTCCAATGATTACATCTTTACCGATTTTTGCCGTAGCCGCAATATCCCTCATAGCTCAATTTTATACAAAATAAACATTATTTTATGGTTTAGTCGTTAGGACTTCCGCCAATTTCTTACTGTAAATCGCATCCTCGAAATTTTCTTTCACGAAATCCTTCGCTCGATTTGCCATTTCTGTCATTTTTGTTGGGTTTTCAATTGAATAATTCAGCATTTCAAGTAACGATTTCCCCTCATTTTCAGGATCAATGAATAAACAGTGTTTATCCGCCTGAAAAATTGAGACTACCGTTTTAGTTGTGGGTGCGATAAATGGAATGTTAGACTGTGCATATTCAAAGAGTTTTAGCGGACTCCCATACCAATTTGACCCAGGCATAAGTGCCACCGAAAATTGTGTTTTATAATTCAATAAATCAGCCTCAGAAACGAAGCCTGGCATTTCAACCACTTCTGTTAAATTCAATTGTTCAACCAATGCTTTCACCTTATCCCACTCCATGCCGCAGCCTATCAATTGCAGGCGTGCATGACTGTGTGCTTTATGAAAATCTTTAAAAACCCGCACCAGCATTTCTATTTTATGCCACGTTAAAAACGAACCTATAAAACCGATCTTAAAAACATCTGGCTGAGGATTATTCTTTACGTTTGTTTTGGTTACAACGCAAGGTAAAACCCCAACTTTACCTTTAATGGAATACTTCGTTAGAATATGTGCTTCGCAAGCTGGGGAATAAACCATAATAGAATCCGTGGCTTCTAAGGTTTCCTTTTCAGAATTTATAATACGTTTCCAATGCGTGGTTTTGGTTCCGTGCATCTCGTAAAATTGTTCTTCAACAGGTGAATCAAAAATCACAGAGAAATCAGCATTCCAATGCTCCGCTAATTGTTTTCCTAAAGTTGAACCAACAGTGTGGAATTCCACAACATGATCGAAAGGCTGCTTGTTACGGTACAATTGAATTAATTGATCCTGTCTTTTAAAAAACCTGCGAAAAGCAATGGATTGATACAACCACGCCCATTTTTTAAGAATTGATTTTAATAATCCTTTTACTCCCCCACTATTATTTGTGCTTAGCGAAGTATTTACTTTGTGATCAGCAGAAAATCCTAATACCACCTCATAGCCCTCTTTTTCAAATGCATCTTTCACCTTCTTCAAAAAAGACGCCACAGCAGACATTTTATTCGAATAATCGAAGTCAGGAATACCGACTATTATGAGGGTTCTCTTACTCAATTGGATTGATTTGCAAGGCGGTTTTTAATCGCATTTATTCCTTCTTTGAAGGTGAATTCAGGTTCCCATCCTAAATCTATTTTTGCCTTATTATTATTACAAAGTGTTTCTGGGATTTCGTTTTTTCGCTCAATTTCAGCAGATTCAACGGGTAAATTAGTCCCCCAAACATCTTGACATATAGCAATAATCTCAGCTACTGAATAAGAAGATCCTCCACCAACATTATAGATTTGATTATTCGTGTTTTCACCTGCCAACACTAAAAAACGAATCAAATCATCAATATAAACACAGTCTCTTTTTGGGCTTAAATCCTTCACTTTTATGCGTTCCCCCTTTTCGAGCTGTTCAATAATTTCAGGAATCAATAGTTTATTGTTTTTCAACATCCCAAACACGTTAAATGGCCGAACAATCAGGTATGACAAATCATAGTGATCACCATAAAAAGTGCAAAGTTCTTCGCCCATTATTTTGCTTAATCCGTATGGATTTGAGGCTGAAACAGGATGATTTTCATCAATGGGTAAATATTGAGGAGTGCCATAGGCATAAGAACTAATATAAACCAAACGGATATTATATTTACGGCAAAACTCCAGCACTTTTGTTGTTCCGAGCACATTGATCTCGATAAAACGCGCCGGGTTCTCCCAACTGTCTGGCACAAAACTTATGGCAGCTAAATGATAGATGAGATCAATCTCTTCCGGATTGTCGAATTGCTCATAATAGGCATCTGCTTGAATGCGTAAAGCTGTGTTTTTAGCCCGAATTAACTGAGCGCCATTTTGCACAAGAGCTTTTGACAAGGCGCTTCCTACGCCACCGTTTCCGCCTGTTATGTGAATCTTAAGCATCTTTTAAAAAGAGTCCTTTATTTTTTTCAAATTCATCAATCGCAACCATATAATCGTCTGGGCGACCGATATCTAGCCAATATCCATCAAATTGACGGACGCTTGCATTTTTTTCAGCCTTGATTAAGTCTAACATTAAATGATCAAAACCATAAGGTTCATTATGCGGAATATGCTCTAAAACCGCCTTGCTCAGCATGTAGATGCCCATACTCACCTCAAATCGTGCCACAGGTTTTTCCTTAAAATCTGTGAGCTTGTTATTGGCATCAGATTCTAACACTCCATATAAGTTCACATGTTCGCGAACATAGGATGAAATGGTAAAGATATTGTCAGTAGCCACGTGAGCTTGATAGAAATCATCATAATTCAGGTCTGTTAAGATATCTCCATTCATCACCAAAAAATGCTCTGGTAAATCGGATATTAAACTTAATGGTCCCATTGTAGATAGCGCCTTTTCTTCTAAAGAATAATCTATTTTGATATTCCATTTTGATCCATCCCCAAAATAGGTTTTAATCATTTCTGCCTGGTGATTTACTGTAATGGTCACATGATCGAATCCATTGCGCGTCAATTGTCGAATGATAATTTCCAAAATTGGATAATCCCCAATTGGAACTAAAGGTTTTGGCAGTTCAATGGTATACGGCCTTAAGCGCGTTCCCTTTCCTCCTGCCAAAATAATAGCTCTTTTAGACATTGTAAATATTAGATTTATAGTGACTTAAATTACTTGGATCAGTAAACCATTCAACTGTTTCTTTAATTCCGTCCTCTATCGAAAAGGCCGGAACAAAACCAGTTAAGGCATTTATTTTTGAATTGTCGCACCAAAGGCGTTGCACTTCACTTTTTTCTGGACGAATACGCTGAGGATCGATTACAAAATCAACCGTTGAATTCATAGTTTTCTTAATCAACTCAAATGTATCCTTTATGGAAATTTCAAAATTCGATCCTATGTTGATTGTTTCCCCAACAGCTTTGTCTGATTTTGCAATAGCTATAAAACCGCGACATGTGTCTTTCACATAATTGAAATCGCGTGTTGGCGATAAATCACCCACTTTAATTTCTGCCGCTCCATCTGCAATTTGCGAAATGATGGTAGGAATCACTGCTCGAGCGGATTGCCTTGGCCCATAGGTGTTAAAAGGTCTTGCAATTGCTACTTGTAAATCAAAAGCATTGTAAAAGCTCATGGCCATATTATCTGCACCAATTTTACTTGCACTGTATGGCGACTGCGGTTGTAACGGATGTTTTTCATCTATTGGAACATAAAGGGCAGTTCCATACACCTCAGAAGTAGAAGTATGAATAATTCTTTCGCAACCATTATCCAAAGCAGCTTGACAAATATTCAAAGTTCCTGTAACGTTTGTGTCTACATAAGATGTGGGTGCGATATAAGAATAAGGTATCGCGATTAGAGCAGCCAAGTGAAATACAACGTCCACTCCTTTTGTGATGTGTTTGCAATAATGCGGATCGCGAATATCTCCAGAAAGCACTTCAATTTCTGAAAGGCCTTCAATTTGCTCCAACCATCCCCAATTATTGAAGGAATTATATTGTGATAAAGCTTTAACTTTACAGCCTTCTTTTAACAGCATTTCGGTTAAGTGGGATCCAATAAAACCATCTGCCCCGGTGACTAAAACTGTTTTATCTTTTAAATTCATTTACTGATATTTTTCTACTCTTATTTAAAATTAAACGCGATAAACTGCAATATAAGGAATATTGTACTTCTATGAGAACACTTGCACGACCTTTTGCTTTGCTATAATTCGCTGAATTCATTTAGCACCAGAAAGGCTAAATAACGCTTAATACCTTCTTTTAAATCAACCGTAGGATTGTAATTTAAGTGCTGCACCGCTTTATCGATTGATGCATATGAATGCTCAATATCGTCCGTTCTTTTCGGTCCATACACCACATTAAATTCACCATGCGAATAATCATTCTCAGTGAAACTTGTTTGAATCGTATCAATTAATTCATTCAAAGTGATGGTGCTGCCGCAAGCGATATTGTAGACTGTATTTAAAGCCGAGTTATCTTGAACAGTTGCGGCTAAAACATTGGCATGTATCACATTATCAATATACGTAAAATCACGAGTCTTCTCACCATCCCCATTTACAGTGATAGGCGCGCCATCTTGAAGTAATTTAATAAATCGTGGAAGCACAGCTGCATAAACTCCATCTGGATCTTGACGTCTTCCAAATACATTGAAATAACGCAAACCAATTGTTTCTGTCCCGTATAATCGCGCGTAAACATCTGCATACATTTCGTTTACATATTTCGTGACGGCATAAGGAGAAAGCGGTTTCCCGATCTTCCCTTCTTCTTTTGGCAAATGGCTATGATCGCCATAAACGGAAGAAGATGTTGCATAAACAAAACGTTTAACACTCGCATTTTTAGCAGCTTCGAGCATATTTAAAAATCCGGTAATGTTATGTGCGTTTGTATTCAAAGGTATTTCGATTGACCGTGGAACAGAACCTAATGCTGCTTGGTGAAAAATGATGTCAATATCTTGTGCGGCTTTCAAACATG
>Ga0213861_10000335_pt1 | contig 40552 bp, 37 predicted proteins | sample PICome_4_FD_160110 | JGI IMG/M metagenome (GOLD analysis project Ga0213861, IMG submission 160110) | Coastal seawater microbial communities near Pivers Island, North Carolina, United States - PICO131 | ecosystem: Environmental > Aquatic > Marine > Coastal | place: USA: North Carolina... | reverse complement strand
CCTGAATTCGTATTGGGCAGATGGTCTGATAGTAGCTACACCATCAGGTTCTACCGGATATAGCCTAAGTTGCGGAGGACCAATTATTACACCGGGCTGTCAAGTGCACATCCTTACCCCTATTGCACCGCACAATTTGAATGTTCGCCCAATGGTCGTCCCAGATCATATGCCAATAAAATTAAGCATAGAAGGAAGGAATAGAACCTATCTAATGAGCATAGATGGCAACTCCGTACCTATCAAAAACGAGGAAGAGCTTACCATTTCAAAAGCGAATTACATGATTAACGTAATTAAATTTGAAGACAATAATTTTCTTGATACCATTCGAACAAAAATGCTTTGGGGTATTGACAAACGGAATTAATTTTTCCCCTCTGCAAAAGAGTATTGCTGAATAAATCAGTAAATTAGAGTTCACAACCAAACGTACAAACAAATACAAACTAGAAAAATGAATAAATTACTTTTAACATTACTTTCCGTAATCATTGTTGGGTCAGTATTCGCCGAGTCAGAAAAAGCCAAAAAGCCAAAAAAACCGAAACTTGAGGCGGGCATGTACGCAAAATTCAATACCACGAAAGGCATTATTATTTGTAAACTGGAATTTGAAAAAACACCAATGACAGTTGCCAACTTTGTTGGGTTGACCGAGGGTAACTTCAAAGTTGACACAAACAATTATACAAGGCCTTTTTATGATGGGGTAAAATTCCACAGAGTAATCGCTGATTTTATGATTCAAGGTGGCGACCCAAAAGGAAATGGTTCAGGTGGACCCAATCACAGAATATTTGATGAAACTAGAAATGATCTTTTGCATTCAAGTGCGGGTATTTTATCTATGGCCAATTCAGATCCTCAAGGGTCAAAAAAACCATTTTCCAACACCGGACAAACAAATGGCAGCCAATTTTTCATCACCCATAAAGCAACGCCACACCTCGATGGTTTGCATACAGTTTTTGGCAATGTTATCATTGGACAAGATGTTGTAAATGCAATTGAACAAAACGATGTTATGACCAATGTAACGATCATACGAAAAGGAAAAGCAGCAAAAGCATTTGATGCATCCAAAATTTTTGAAGTAGAAGCGTACAACAGAACTCCAAATGGTAAAATTGAATTGCTCAAAAAGAACAAAGAACAGATCAGTTCACTGAAGGTAGCCATCGCCAGATTAGAACAGGAGCAAGCAACACAAAAAAAAGACAAAAAGAAACAAAAAATTGCAAGTGAAATAGCAAACGTTAAAGAACGATTAATGGTTTTAGAGACTCAAAATAAAACCATTGAAACAGCCATGGAAGAAATAAAAAAGGCTGGGGCAGAAAAAATACGCATCAGTAAAATTGCTTCAATGTCAGTTGAAGAATACAATGCTTTTTTATTTTCAGAAGTCCAAAAAAAGTTTCCTGAAGCAAAACAAACATCTTCTGGTTTGGTTTATGTTATCAAAGAAGCGGGGGCTAAAGAACCTATTTCAGAGGGGGCTGAAGTTAGCGCGCACTGCACGGGTAACTTCCGAAAAGACGGTTCCAAATTCTTCTCTACTCGCGATGGTCGCGGTGAGCCAATGAAATTCCGATACAAAATTGATCGAATGGTCCCAGGGTGGGAAGAAGGACTTGCAATGCTAGGCGAAGGAGGTAAAGGAATATTCTTTTTACCCTATCATTTGGCATATGGAGCCAGAGGCAGAGGAGCAGCGATCCCTGCCTACTCAGATTTAATATTCACCACAGATATTATGTCAGTTACTCCTCCTGCGCAACATGATGAGAACGATGGTCATGATCACAGTGGACATGACGGACACAAACATTAATCAAAAAAAATCTTCAGTTTTCGCTGAAGATTTTTTTTTATCCGTTATCCAAATTATTTAAATTCATTTTAATCTTCCCAAGGCATACACTTTGATGGTTTTCCTAAGCGAAATGTAATCATCATACCTGAAAAAATATACCAATCCTTTGTCGTAGCATTGCCACGACGTCCATAGCGCGAACCTGAAAACGATCTGTTCGATAGTTCTGCTGCTAAAGGACCATTTTCTGATGCCAACGCCACCGGATCAACATATGAACTTGATCCCACGTCATCAATATAATCAGTAAACGTTTTGCGCAATCCAATTTCAAAATTAATTGATGCCTTATCGCCTAACGAAATCTTCGCTCCAACTCCAATAGGCAGGCACAACTGATTTAGACTGTAGTTGCTCTTACTACTTAAAGAAGAACCTTGCCCCTCAGTCCCAAGCGGTTGCAATTCCACTTCAGTTCCACCATCGGTAATTGCTTTGGGATTCATACGAAAAAGCCCCAACTCAGTCAAAATATAAGCAGTCCCTTTAAATCGATCGTGGCCAAGCTGAAATGGAAAATAATTAAACTCCAAGCCAAAAGCGAACTCCCAAATGTTCGTTTCAAAACTCAGGTTACGTTCTTTTGTAAGATTTTCTTTGGATTTAGAATCATCTCCTGCCAGACGCCCGTAGGTGAAGTTAGTTCTCAAAGTCAGACGTGAGTGCACGTTGTACCTGTATACAAGCCCTCCAGCTAAATTAATCTCTCTCCATGGCTCAAAAGGATTCAAATCACCAATGTAAGAAGCTCCACCAATCAAAAATCCAAGTTCTGAACGCGACTTTGCAGTATGAAACTGAGCATGGACTGAAGAGGTTCCAAAGCATAAGAACAAAACGAATACATATAGACTTTTTCTCATTTTCATTTCAAAGTAGAACGCAAATATATTAAGAAAATTGTATGTATTGGCTGTGATGTACGAGTTCTGTTCCCACATGGTCGAATAGTTAATTGATTGAGAAAATCGCTCGATACAGCGATTGGTCGAACCTAAAAAAAAATAAAATAGATCCTACCACATGGGACAAATAAGATCTAACTTCAATACAACAATTGCGTGGCAGAAAATTATTTGGATATTCGAGAAAAGAACCGATTGAGATTCTCATTTTTCAATAGTGTATCAGAACCTAAAATCAAAATGTTTTTACACTTGAAATTGTTTAGCCAAATTTCCATATTAGAAACTGCAACCTGAAGAGTGCCATTCACATCAATTTTCTGTGTTGGGATGTGTTTTTTATCAAAAAGCGTATGAATATCTAAGTGATCTCTATCAATGTCTTGATTTGCATTAATGAGTAAAAGTCCTTCTGGGAAATCACTGGATTTTTGATCGTAATTGAGAATCTCAACATCATTATTCAACGCCCATTCATTTAAGAACTTAGAGAAGTCAGAATCGGCTTTAATATAAATTGAATTTAAATTCATTCTAAGAGTGCAGTATTTTGCGCGGTGGCAAATATACTTGTTTTAATATTAAAACAGGTATACATCAACATTAATATGTGTTTTCGTTCTATAAAATTTCAGAGATCTTCTCTGTTGGCCGAGCAACAACCGCTTTTTGACCTAAAATTACAATCGGTCTTTCGATCAGTTTGGGATAGTTTATCATTGCATCTACCCATTCTTTATCCGTTAGTTGTGCATTCTTAAAGAGCTCTTTATAAATAGCTTCCCCTTTTCTTATTAACTCCTTTGGAGACATAGATAATTTAGACAATACATCAGATAACTCTGCTGCCGTGAGAGAGCCATCTTGGTAGTCAACCACCTCATAAGATTTATTTTTTTCGTCGAGGTACTTCAGGGCCATTCTACTTTTTGAGCAGCGTGGATTGTGATAGATCTTAAAGTTTGCCATTGTTCCAAATTAAATATAAAGTCTGCCTATTGTTGGCTGTAAATTGTTTCAATTTAATTTCCATAGGTCATCAAATACGATTTTAAAAAGTCATTAATATCTCCGTTCATCACAGCGTCAACATTCCCTGTTTCATGTCCTGTACGAACATCTTTAACGAGTTTATAAGGATGCATCACATAATTTCGGATTTGTGATCCCCATTCAATCTTCTTTTTACCTGCTTCAATTTCCTCTCTTGCTTCCATTCTAGAACGGTATTCAAGTTCATAAAGTTGAGACTTTAATAATTGCATTGCCTTCTCTTTGTTCCCTAGCTGAGATCGACTCTCAGAATTTTCAACAATAATTCCACTGGGTGCATGTCTCAATCGCACAGCTGTTTCGACTTTATTTACATTTTGCCCACCAGCACCACCTGAACGAAAAGTCTCCCACGTAACATCTGCCGGATTGACGTGGATCTCAATTGACTCATCAACGAGTGGATAAACATATACAGAAGCGAAAGAAGTATGCCGTTTTGCATTTGAATCAAAAGGTGAGATACGAACCAATCGGTGCACACCATTTTCCCCCTTTAGGTAACCAAAAGCAAAATCTCCTCCGAGTTCTAATGTTACTGTTTTTATTCCAGCAACGTCGCCCTCCTGATAATTTAATTCTTTGATCTTATATCCATTTTTTTGTGCCCACATAGTGTACATGCGCATTAGCATTAAAGCCCAATCGCAACTTTCAGTTCCGCCTGCACCAGCGGTTATTTGCAAAACAGCACTCAAACTATCCTCTTCACCTGAAAGCATATTTTTGAGTTCCAACTCCTCTACTTCGGAGGACAGTTTCAAATACACTTGATCAATCTCATCCTCACTTCCTTCTCCCTCTTTAATAAACTCCATTAAAACCTCTAAATCACCAAGCGCATCACGCAAGACTTCGTATGCATTAATCCAAAACTTGATTCCCCGAATCGATTTCATTTTAGCTTCAGCTGCTTTTGGATCGTTCCAGAAGTCAGGATCCTGGGTTTTAAGCTCCTCTTCGCTCAATTGCATGCGCTTCTCGTTGATTTTTAGGTAATCACCAATAGCATCAATTCTGTTGCGCAACGTCTTTATCTGATCCTGATTTATCATAGGTGCTAAATTTAGTTAAAAAGATGCGATTATTTGTTCAGAACTTAATCCCGATGGGGTAGCATTAACTATCAGAAAAATTTTACATTTGCTTATCAAATTTTATTGAAATGAATATACCACAAGAACTTAAGTACACAAAAGATCACGAATGGGTGCGCATCGATGGAGATGTTGCAACGGTAGGTATTACTGAATTTGCACAAAGCGAATTGGGTGACATCGTATACGTCGAAATTGAAACCGAAGGTGAGACAATCAAAGCAGAAGAAGTTTTCGGTTCAATAGAAGCGGTAAAAACAGTTTCGGACTTGTTCATGCCTGTGAGTGGCGAAATTACTGAGTTCAATGAAGCGCTCGAAGCAGCTCCAGAAGTAGTGAATTCAGATCCTTATGGAGATGGATGGATGATTAAAATCAAAATAACTGATCCTTCCGAATTGGATGCACTGCTTGACGCGACTGATTACTCAAACGTAATCGGATAACTTTTTTTTCTTTTGAGCTTCCGCTACTTCATACCAGGAATACTGTGGCTTGTTCCCACTGGGCTTCTGCTATTGACGCCGCAATACAGCACTGGAAGTTTATTTTTTGGTAGCTTGCCATCCGTCTCATTTTTACACGGAATCCTTTTACTTGGGCTTGTCCATATTTGGATTGGAGCCTGCAAGAAACAGCTCAAATACAGTTTATTACGAAGAAGAGCAATTTACTTGGTTTATGGTTCAGCAATTTTGATTTCAATTCTTACTGAAGCCAGTTCCTTTTTATATGGCGTTCACTTCAAATACTGCCTATGGAACCTACTTTTTGATATCATTGGTGCGTCACTAGGAATTTTAACTTTTAAACTCTTGTATCGTAAGTGCTATTGATTTTATGGCACGAGATTTGTGAACAATTATTAATATATTTACACCCACAATATTGAGAATACAATGGAGGCAAAGAAAAGCGATTCAGCAAATAATGAAAATTTAAGGTTCCCGATCATGCTAATGGGAGTTTTGTTCGTATCCGGAATATTACTCGCTTCGTTTACATACGAAGTAGGTGTTATTTCTGATATAAATCTTTCAAAAGAAAGTGCAAGCGACAATTCTCAAGTGCAAACTGTAGACAAACCTGAAGAACCTGAAGAACAAGAAGAGCCACCTAAAGTAGAAGCTACGCCACCCCCACAAGAAGAGGTGGTTGTAGAAGAAAATACTGAAGAAGAACCGGTTGCTGTAGTTACACCGCCACCACCAATGGAAATTGCTGTAGAGGAAGAACCACTTCCAGAAGCAGAAATTATCGATTTCCCTGACGTTGAAGCAGGATTCCCAGGGGGAGCAGCAGAATTACACAGGTGGATTGTATCGAACGTACAATACCCTGAAACGTCCATTGAGATGGAAGATCAAGGCCGAGTATACCTTTCTTTTGTAGTTGAGGCTGATGGTTCAATCTCCAACATTAAAGTGGAAAAAGGAGTTACTCGAGAATTGGATCGTGAAGCAAAACGCCTCGCCCGAAAAATGCCAAGATGGACACCAGGAGAAGCAGGAGGAAGAAAAGTTAGAACACGTTGCAGATTGCCAATAGTTTTTACATTGGAGTAAGAAATCAAACGCAAAAAATAGTATAAGCCCAACGGAATACCGTTGGGCTTTTTTGTTTTGGCACATCATTTGCATTTCTATTTCTAGAAACAAATCAAAACAAAAATTATGGAACGGAAAAAAAATAACTCTGCAACCAATGAGAACCTTCGATTCTCACTTGCACTAATGGGCTTTTTGTTTGTCGGTGGACTTGTACTTGCATCGTTTACCTACAAAACAACGACGGAAAAAAATCCTATTGCAATAACAAGTACCGGTAAATCTGAAATCGTTTATCAATCGCAAACTGAAACGCCCGATGTATCGCAAACTGAAAAAATTAAATTTACTCCACCTCCGGCTGTAAAAATAATAATCACACCACCAGATCCTACCCCACCTGCACCTGTAGTAACTCCTCCTCTACCACCACCTGTTGTAGTTGGACCAGTAATCGTAGCTCCTACTCCACCAGAAATTATTGATTTTCCCGATGTTGAAGCTCGTTTTCCCGGAGGAGCAGCTGCACTTCAAAAATGGATTTCAAACAATGTAGAATATCCTGAAACATCAATTATAATGGAAGATCAAGGACGCGTCACACTTTCGTTTGTCGTTGAACCTAATGGAGCAATTACAAACATTGAAATCATCAAAAAAGTGACCAAAGAACTCGATAGAGAGGCAAAGCGTGTCACCCGTAAAATGCCAAATTGGATTCCTGGTGAAGTTCAAGGAAAAAAAGTACGCACTCGATGCAGCCTGCCGGTCGTATTCACCTTGCAATAAATCAAAAAATCCGAAGACATCAATGATGGCCTTCGGATTTCTTCATTTAATCCGCTAATTAATAAGATGATGATGCACCTCCTATATTTTCAATAGGGTGCCATGTCGTTTTAACTTCCGTGCAATCCGAAATAAAGTGCAAACCTTGACTTTTTGGTTCCATCCAATGATGTTCATAATGTCGAATTCGCTTCAGATTTGATGTTGATGCGGAATTCAATTCTTTCATAATTTCTCGATCCTTTCCAGAATAAATTAAGCCATTGACATCCATATGCGAGACCAAAGGCTGAATCAACTCTTCTTTTGAACCTGTAACAATGTTTACAACACCCCCAGGCACATCAGAAGTGCTCAATACTTCAGCAAAGGTTATCGCTCCTATAGGTTTTGATTCGGAAGCAATAACAACGCAGGTATTTCCACTTGCTATTGTCGGCGCTATAATCGAAACTAAGCCAATCAGTGATGTATTTTCATCCGCAATAATTCCAACAACACCCATTGCTTCATGCGTTGAGAAATTAAAATGGGAGGAAGCCACTGGATTCACTGAACCCAAAACTTGATGGTATTTATCACACCAACCAGCATAATAAACCAATCGATCAATTGCCAACTCCACTTCAGCTTTCGCATCAACCGTTGAAACACCCTGTATTACAAGTTCTTCTATGAATTGAGATTTTCGTCCTTCCAGCATTTCACCTATTCGGTATAAAATTTGACCACGATTAAATGCTGCATGTTCTGACCATCCTCCGAATGCCTTTCGGGCTGCAACAACTGCATTGCGAATATCTTTTCTGGAGGAAAGACAAATATTTCCAAAAGCCTCTCCTTCTGAATTTAATGGTGCGTAGTACCTCCCAGATTCAGTTCTTGGAAACTTACCCCCAATATAAATTTTATACGTTTTGAGAATTTTCAATCTTTCCATTTTTATCTAAGTTTAACATAACCTTCAAGTCCATGAAGTCCTCCCTCTCTGCCAAATCCACTCTCTTTGTACCCTCCAAAAGGTGAGGTTGGGTCAAACTTATTATACGTATTTGCCCACACCACGCCGGCCCTTAGCTTGGAGGTTAAATTAAATATTCTTGATCCCTTATCTGTCCAAACGCCAGCAGCTAAACCATAAGGTGTGTTGTTTGCTTTTTGAATGACCTCATCAACCGTTCGAAAAGTTTGAACCGTCAAAACAGGTCCAAAAATTTCCTCCTGCACGATCCGACTTGATTGAGCAACATCTGTAAACAGTGTTGGGCGACAATAATAGCCTTCTTGAGGAAGTTCACATTCACTCTGATACATCTTTGAGCCTTCACTTTGACCAATTTTCAAATAGTCATTAATAGTATCAAGTTGTTCTTTCGAATTTATAGCACCGATATCTGTATTTTTATCCAGAGGATTCCCGACAACAAGTGACTTCATCCTGTGTTTCAATTTTTGAATTACTTTATCTGCAACAGATTCTTGGACAAACAAGCGAGATCCAGCGCAGCAAACGTGCCCCTGGTTGAAAAAGATTCCATTAATGATCCCCTCGACTGCCTGATCCAATGGTGCGTCTTCTAGAATAATATTCGCAGATTTACCGCCAAGCTCAAGTGTCGCTTTTTTAGTTGTTCCCGCAATTGATTCTTGTATAATTTTTCCCACTTGCGTAGATCCCGTAAAAGCTATCTTGTCTATATCTTGATGATTAACAATAGCAGCACCAGTATCTCCATATCCAGTCACAATATTTACAACTCCAGCAGGCAGTCCTGAATCATGAATTAATTCTGCCAATTTCAATGCAGTTAACGGTGTTGTTTCTGCTGGTTTAATTACAACTGTATTACCAGCGGCCAAGGCCGGAGCAATCTTCCAAGCCGCCATTAGGAGTGGAAAATTCCAAGGAATAATTTGACCTGCAACACCTAGAGAATTCACCTCTCGATTGGGAAACGCATATTCCAATTTATCAGCCCATCCTGCGTAATAAAAAAAATGATTGTACGCCAATGGTATATCAATATCACGTGATTCACGTATCACCTTCCCAGAATCCAACGTTTCAATAACTGCAAATTCCTTGGCGCGTTCCTGCATAAGTCGAGCGATCCGATAAATGTATTTAGCGCGTTCATTCCCATTTAATTTGGACCAAACAGTATCGTAGGCATTCCGGGCTGCTTTGACCGCTTTATCAACGTCTTTTGCATTGGCATATGCAACATCTGCCAACTTCTTTTTATTTGCCGGATTAATCGTTTCAAAATAAATTCCAGATTCAGGTTTTATCCACTTCCCATCGATGTACAAGTCATACTGCTCTTTGAGCTTAACATGTCCCGTACTTTCGGGTGATGGAGAGAAATTCCATTCAACCTCTTTTTTGTTGTTTGATGTTTTATCTGTCATATTTAGTCGATTGAAAAATAATCTGATGATTGATACACTCCTGTTTCAGCTTTCAATATTTGCATAAGTACATCATTTGCCAGACTGCTCGCTCCAAATCGGAACCACTCATTCGTAAGCCACAATCCACCAAGCACCTCTTTTACCATAATCAAATTGTGAAGTGCGAGCTTTGAGTTTGAAATTCCACCTGCAGGCTTCATTCCTACTTGTATTCCAGTTTGCTCATAAAAATCTCGAATAGCCTCTAACATTGTATAGGTAACTTGCAGCGTTGCAGCCGGTTGGATTTTTCCCGTCGATGTCTTAATAAAATCCGCTCCAGCATGCATTGCAATATCACTCGCTCTTCGCACGTTATCCAATGTTATCAATTCTCCGGTTTCAAGAATAACTTTCAATCGAGACGTTCCGCAGGCCTCCTTGATGGCTGAAATCTCATCGAAAACAAAATTATAATCGCCCGACAAAAATCTACCTCTTGAAATAACCATATCTATCTCATCTGCTCCAGACTCAACTGCAAACTTGGTATCCATCAACTTAACTTTCAAAGGTGCTTGCCCACTTGGAAATGCAGTTGAAACAGAAGCTACTTTTATTCCAGTTCCCTCAACCGCTTTTTTTGCCGTTTCCACCATAGATGGATAGACACAAACTGCAGCAACACTTGGCAAACCTGGGTGAACATCATGCAAATGAGCAGCTTTAAAACACATTTGTTTTACTTTCCCGGGAGTATCTTTCCCCTCCAAAGTAGTTAAATCAATCATGTTAAGTACCATTTTCAGCCCTTGCAGCTTCATTTCGTTTTTAACACTTCTCTTTTGGAATCGAGAGACGCGCTCTTCAACCCCAACTTTATCAATTCGTGGAGATTGAGTAAAATCATAGGGCACTGTAGTTACGGTACCGTTTGTTTTATTCATTTTAGTAGTTGTTTCTTTAAGTGCAAATATAATCAAGAACTTTGGAGCATAAAGTCGTCTTTTGTCGAAAACATCGATAAAAGACCAATCTTCTTTTGTTACTTTTCAATCAAAGTTGCCCATCTGAATTGTAGTATCCATTTTTAAATACCCTAACTTTTAGTAAGATCCCATCCTCATCATATACATAAAGCTTCCCATTCCAAAGTGCTCCGCTTCTGAAATCTCCATCTTGCCAAATTTCATCATTCAAATTGTATACTTTATTGTAACCATTTGGCATAAAAGGGCTCCCTTTCGTTCTTGGTTGACCAACTGCTGGAGCACGTTCTTTCGAGACTTGAACTGCTATGGCATTGCTTTCCGGGCTCACCATTTGCTTTTTCACTGAACCAATCACTTTCCCGTCAGGTCCTAGTGAAATTTCCTCTTTTACATCCCCATTCGGCCAATAACGCGTGGCCTTACCCGTTGGGATTCCATTTAAAGCCTCGTAACTGAATTTTTCCTGTCCATTGGGGTAAAAAAACTTGACTGAACCGTCTTCCTGACCATTTCCACTGTAATAACTCTTATACATTAACTGACCATTATCGTAGTAGCGCTCAATACTCCCTGAGTATTGATTTCTATCGAAAGTCCCTTTTTCTTTCAAGGCGCCATTTGGATATCTTTTTTCGTAAGGGCCATTTGGACGATTATTAAGGTATTCTCCTTTGAGTTTGGGAGTAATGCCATCATTGTAGTATTTGATCCATACTCCTTCTTTTCGATCATCTTTGTAAACTCCTTCTTCGATTTTACCCTCTGCTGGATACCCGCTCGATGGAATATCTTTTCCTCGAATAATCCATAAGCCCTGTTTTAAGCCATTTTCATCTGTCTTATTGATTTCGATATCTTGATCTTCCCCACCAGCCCAAAGAGGAGTGGCAATAATTCCAAAAAATAAAATTAAAAGAGTTAGTATTTTCGTCATTTCACGGTACTTACAGGTCGCTGTAGAGGTATGATTCATACAAGCGAAGATACAAATACAAGTGCTGAAGTCAAAATATATGTTCAGATTATTGCTACGAGGAGCATCTATAGTCCTAAACGTCTTTGTCCAATAGAGAAACATCAACATTTTCAAGCATTACCTCAACTAGACTTTCCAATGTATACCGCTCTTTCCATCCCCAATCTTTGGTCGCTTGAGAATCATCAATGGAGCCGGGCCACGTATCTGCAATTTTCTGTCTAAAATCCGGAGTATAAGACATCTCAAAATCTGGTAAATGCAATTTGATTTTTTGAGCAATTTGTGCAGGCGTAAAGCTGATACCAGCAAGATTGTATGAAGTCCTGACCTTTACTTTTTCCGACGGTGCCTCCATCAACTCAATGGTTGCACGTATTGCATCTTCCATGAACATCATAGGTAAAAGAGTGTCTTCTTTCAAAAAACAAGAATACTGGGATTTCAATTTGGCTTGATAAAAAATGTCTACCGCATAGTCAGTTGTTCCTCCCCCCGGTAGACTCTTATACGATATCAAACCCGGGTATCGAATACTTCGAACATCAACCCCATAATTGTCAAAATAATAAGAACACCAACCTTCACCGGACTGTTTTGAAATACCATAAACCGTGCTTGGTTCCATCACCGTTTTCTGAGGAGTATTGACCTTTGGTGTTGTTGCACCAAAAACAGCAATTGAGCTTGGCCAAAAGATTTTTTTTATGTGCTTCTCTTTTGCCAAATCGAGCACTGAAAATAGCCCCTCCATATTTAGCTTCCATGCAAAATCCGGGTGTTTTTCAGCAGTTGCGCTCAACAAAGCTGCAAGCAGGTAGACCTCATCGATCTGTTGAGAAATAATGTAGTCCCGCACAAATTCGCGATCAAGCACATCCATTTGAACGTAAGGGCCATTTTGTATCAATACTGGGCATTCATCGCTCAAATCAGCAGCAATAACAGTGTCATTGCCTTTCATTTTTCGCAATTCCAGTACAAGTTCTGTTCCAATCTGGCCACCTGCTCCAATAATTAATATCTTACTCATAAAACCTCTTCTAGGAACAAATAGAAAAATTATTTGACACAATTCCTATTCTCTTCCACAAAAAAACGAATAAATTTGATTTGATGACAATTGTCATTTTTTGAACTCAAATGTGATGATAATTTTGTCCGATAAGCTACCCAAATAACAGGAACTTTTTTAAACTTGAAATTTAAGGTATCTTGCGATTACAAAATGATTGATTGAATCACTCGCAAGCCTTAAATAAGTTATTACGTTAAATCAAACATGCTCAAATATGCCAAGGTATCATACATTGGGGTCCATCCCAAAGAAACGACACACAACATTCAAAAAACCTGATGGAAGCCTTTACCAGGAAGAACTATTCGGAACTGCTGGTTTCTCTGGAATGTCCTCGTTAATATATCACCTGTATCCACCTACAGTAGTCACTGAGGTTCGAGAATTAAAAGATCTCTCCCCAAAAATCGCAGTTGAAAAGAACATGAAAGCACTGAGTTTCAAAGGGTTCTCAATACAACCAGAAGAAGATTATTTGGAGAGCAGAAAAGTACTTTTCACCAACAACGATTTGAGTATTGGATTGGCCGCACCTAAATCATTTTCAAAAGATTACTTCTACAGAAATAGTGATTCTGATGAAATGCTATTTGTTCATGTAGGTTCAGGAAAACTCAAAACCTTGTACGGGAATATCGATTTCAAATATGGAGATTACCTCATAATTCCGCGAGGTGTTACGTATCAAATTGACTTCGATACCAACGACAACAGATTGCTTTTTATTGAGGCTTCAAGCCCAATAGCAACTCCAAAGCGGTACCGGAATAATTTCGGACAAATGTTAGAAAGCTCTCCTTTTTGCGAACGTGACATCAGACTGCCACAAGAATTACAAACACACGATGAAAAAGGAGAATTCAAAGTGCTTTCAAAAAAGCAAGGAATGCTCTGGGAATACACGCATTCCAACCACCCTTTTGATGCTGTAGGATGGGATGGGTTTCATTATCCTTATGCATTCTCAATTCACGATTTTGAACCAATAACTGGACGGATTCATATGCCTCCTCCCGTTCACCAAACCTTTGAAGCTGCAGGATTTGTTGTATGCTCATTTGTTCCGCGTATGTATGACTATCATCCAGAATCAATCCCCGCTCCATACCATCACAGTAACATCGATTCAGAGGAGCTCTTGTATTATGTTGATGGTGACTTTATGAGTCGGAACAATATTGAAAAAGGACAAATTACACTTCATCCTGGTGGAATTCCTCATGGCCCACATCCAGGCTCTATTGAACGCAGCGTTGGCAAAAAGAAAACAGAAGAATTGGCAGTGATGATTGATCCTTTTGCACCGATGATGATAACAGAAGAAGCACTTAAATTGCAGGTAGAGGATTATTACAAATCATGGATAATAGATTAAATTTGAACCCATTTTGAATTACGAACGGTAAATTCGATTCACAAATAAATAAGTTATGGCTAAAGACATAAAAAGTGTAGATTACGGTTTAGAAAAAATATTTAAAGGAGCAAAAGACTTCCTTCCATTGCTTGGAACAGACTATGTGGAATTTTATGTAGGGAATGCGAAGCAAGCAGCGCACTTTTACAAAACTGCTTTTGGCTTTCAGTCATATGCCTATAAAGGTTTAGAAACAGGAAGTAAAGATGTTGTCTCGTACGTCCTCACACAAGATAAAATCAAGTTGGTCCTGACAACACCTTTGAACTCCTCAAGTCAAATCAACGAACACCTTGTAAAGCATGGCGATGGAGTAAAAGTTATTGCACTGTGGGTTGATGATGCTCAGAATGCATGGGAAGAAACAACAAAAAGAGGTGCCAAATCATACTTCGAACCAAGAACTGAAAAAGACGCTGATGGAGAAGTTGTTCGGGCTGGGATTCACACGTATGGTGATACCGTTCATGTTTTTGTAGAGCGTAAAAATTACAACGGAATTTTCTTGCCTGGCTTCAAAGCTTGGGAATCTGACTACAACCCTCAAAGTCTTGGTCTAAAATATGTTGACCACATGGTTGGTAACGTTGGCTGGGGTGAAATGAACGATTGGGTCAAATGGTACGAAGATGTAATGGGCTTCGAAAACTTTCTCTCGTTTGATGACAGCCAGATTCATACTGAATATTCAGCGTTAATGAGTAAAGTAATGAGCAATGGAAACGGTCGCATTAAATTCCCAATAAATGAACCAGCCGAAGGCAAAAAGAAGTCACAAATCGAAGAGTATTTGGATTTTTACGAAGGTCCTGGATGCCAACACATTGCTGTTGCAACAGATGACATCATTAGCACCGTCAGGGGAATGCGTGAACGTGGAGTAGAATTTTTGACTACGCCACCAGATACCTATTACATGGCTGCGCCAAAACGTCTCGCGGAACACGACCATAAATTGAAAGAAGACCTAGAAACACTTAAAAGTTTGGGTATTATGATAGACGCAGATGACGAGGGTTATTTGTTACAAATATTTACGCGACCTGTCGAAGACAGACCAACATTATTTTTTGAAATAATACAACGAATGGGAGCCAAAGGCTTTGGTGCAGGTAATTTTAAAGCATTGTTCGAATCGATTGAAAGGGAACAGGAGCTAAGAGGAACACTTTAAGTTTCAGCATGGCGCGTGTTTTAACTTCAATACAACACACCAGCTATCAGTTCTGAAACTACTTCTTTTTAAACACCAACAGCCTTATTCGTTAGAAATGGTAGAAATCACGAATCGCAAAACAGGAATTAATTACTTTTGATTCCATAGTAAATTGAGACATGACAAGAGAAGAATTACTTAAAGCCATTGACGAAAAATATGAAGCAATGGGACAGAATCCTGATGTTCATTTATCTGGATTATTGCATTCCGAACCGATGAAATATTGGGATTTTATCCAAGTAGATGCCTTACTGGGGCTTCAGACACAACGGACTCAACTACCGGATGAAATGGTATTCATCATGTACCATCAAATCAACGAACTTTTGTTCAAAATGATTCTCTGGGAGATGAAACAAATTTCTCATAACAAGACAATTACGCCTGATAAATTTGAAATGCACTTGATGCGGATCAGCCGTTACTTCGATATGCTTTCCGATTCATTTGATGTAATGGGAGAAGGAATGGAATTGGAGCAATACATGAAATTCAGAGATACACTAACACCTGCGAGCGGTTTCCAATCTGCACAATACCGACAAATTGAAATTGCTTCCACTGAATTAATCAATTTAATTGATTTTAGATTTCGAAAAACAATCGATAGAAACACGCCTTATGAACATGCATGGGACAACATGTATTGGCAGGCTGCGGGTGTTGACCATTCGACAGGAAAGAAAAATAAATTAATGGTCAACTTTGAAGCGAAGTACAAAATACCATTGATTGAATGGATGAAGGAATACAATGAGATTAACCTTTGGACAAAATTCAAACAACTCCCAGAATCGGATCAAAAAAATATAAAATTAGTGAATGCAATGCGCCATTATGACCACACGGTCAATATTGACTGGGTGATGCACCACTACAATGCAGCTGCAAAGTACTTGGACAGCGGTCAAGGGAATGCCGAAGCTACAGGAGGGAGCGATTGGCACAAGTATATGCATCCACGCTACCAGCGTAGAATCTTCTTCCCTGAATTGTGGTCGCAGGAGGAACTCGAAAACTGGGGGATTGACAACATTGAATCCTATAAAGTGCTGGATAACATTTAGATAAAAAGGTCGAGTAGTCTTGTAAATTGAATGAATTCAATCAAATTCAGAATCCCCATTTGTCGAATCAGGATTTGATTCTCTATCTTTACAAAAAATATACGTTATGGCAGAAGTAGGAATCATCATGGGAAGCACATCGGATTTGCCTGTTATGCAGGATGCAATTGATATCCTAAACGAACTTGGTATTGAACACGAAGTCAATATTGTTTCAGCTCATAGAACGCCTGAGCTCATGTTTGATTATGCTAGATCTGCCCATACACGTGGCTTAAAAGTAATTATTGCAGGTGCTGGAGGTGCTGCTCATTTGCCAGGAATGACTGCCTCATTAACTCCTTTACCCGTTATTGGGGTTCCGGTTAAATCTAGCAATTCAATTGATGGATGGGACAGTGTCTTGTCAATCCTTCAGATGCCAGGGGGAATTCCGGTAGCTACTGTAGCATTGGATGGAGCAAAAAATGCAGGAATTTTAGCTGCTAAAATCATTGGGACATCAAATTCTCATGTATTAAAAACAATGGAGAATTATATGGAGGGGCTCAAGTCAAAAGTGCTAAACAACGCAAAAGAAATCAATAACTTTAAGTAAAGGTCTTCCTGCGCTAGCGGATCTAATCGTAAATAAGGTACTTCTCTCGGACGAGAAGAAAAGCAGCAAGATCTTCCTGCCATGATTGACGTATCTGATCTGCTGTCATTCCTTTTTTAAGTTGTTGCAGCAGTTGATCGCTTCCACAAAGCAAGAAAAACATTCGCTTACTTTTACCGCGGAATAGATCCCCTTTCATGAAAGAAAATGCATCAATTAAAAAACTCAGATCCAATGCCCTCATGTCCTTATAGTTGCTATCTAAAGTAAGGTCAATTCCATAACATAGCTGCCCTTGTAACTTTGGGTGTTTGGCTCCAAAGTTTGGCTCAGGAACAAAACTAAAATTGAGTGTGTCTGGAAAATCAGGATGACCAAAACGCTCAAAAGGCCCCTCTGTACCGCGACCTACTGTTACTGCAGTTGCTTCCAAAAGGCACAAGCTCGGGTACAAACTAATCGCAAAGGAAGAACGCAAATTCGGAGAAGGAGGAACAGTCAACTCCCATTTGTCTTGATGCACATACGATTGACATTCAATCACATTCAAGTCACATTGAATACCATTTTTTAACCAACGTTCGCCATTGATCATTTTACCATACTCCCCAATTGTCATTCCGTGAACAATCGGAACTGGATGCATTCCCACAAAAGACTTAAAATTAACGTCCAAAACTGGCCCATCTACATAATGTCCATTTGGATTCGGTCGGTCCAGAATTATCAATGGAAGCTCACTTTCAGCGCATGCCTCCATAACATAATGTAGTGTTGATATATAGGTATAAAAGCGAACACCGACGTCCTGAATGTCAAATACAAGTACATCCAAATCTTCAAGCTGCCCAGCGTAGGGTTTTTTGTTTTTACCATACAAAGAAACTATCGGTAGCCCCGTTTTCTTATCGTTCTGATTCCCGACATGCTCTCCAGCATCAGCATCGCCACGAAAACCATGCTCGGGCGAAAAAACCCTGACAACATCTATCCCGGAGGCAATGAGCGTATCAACCAAATGGGCATCACCAACAAGTGAAGTTTGATTTCCAACCACACCTACTTTTTTATCTCGAAGCAGATAGAGGTATTTCTGTGTTTGAGACGCGGCTGTATTCTTTCGGAGACGAAAGTCCTCAGTGCTCCTCGTATTTGTTCGAATATTCTGTGGTTCGGCACTTTCACACGAAAAGATCAAAAGAAAAAAAATACTTTTCAAGCACAAAACCTTTGCGTATTTTAGCCAAAAATAAGAATCACATTTGTCGTACGAATATTTCATATCTAAGAAAACCCTTAAGAGTGTTGTACAAGGTAAGAAAGTTTCGAAACCTATCGTACGTATTTCAATTATAAGCATCGCTCTGGCTATGATTGTTAATCTCCTGACCATTGCAGTGGTTACTGGTTTCCAGCAAGAAGTGCGCCAAAAAGTAAGCGGTTTTGGGGCCCATTTATCAATTATGAATGCGAATGAAGCAAGCATTTATGAGAGCGAAGCAATCCGAAAAGACCAACCGGTCATCGCACGTCTCCGAAGAGAAAAAGGCATTAAATCCATCTTTCCAGTTGGATACAAGCCTGTTCTTTTTCAATCGAAAAAACAGACAATTGCCTATAAAACTGCACGTGGCAAGGACACATCAGAAATTCAACAAAACATTTTTGGAACGGTTGTAAAAGGAGTTGAAGACAACTATGATTGGGCGTTTTTCAAAGAACACCTGATCGCTGGAGAAATACCAGTTTTTGGCGACTCGACATCAAACAAAGTCGTAATCTCTAAAAAATTAAGTGACGACCTTCACTTTGCGATTCACGATACAGTAAGTGCATTTTTTGTGCGCAATCAACCTGTCAAACGCAACTTTATAATTGCTGGAATTTACGATACTGGTCTGGAAGAATTCGATAAGAAAATCGTTTTGGGCGACCTACGGTATGTTCAACAGCTGAGTGACTGGGGAATTCATACAACAATCGAACTCAGCGACACACTTGTAGATCAAGGAGTTATTGTACTCAGTGCGAACGTCACTGGCGGAAATGGAAACTATAGGTATGACTGGGGGGCGGGCTATGCACAATACGCATCCCGCGGATTTTGTCCTACGAAAGACACAACGCTTCGACTTATTGCATCAGATTTTTGGAGCAACATAAATGCACCTTCAACGGAAACATCCCTTCCTGACACTGCATATGTAAAAATCAGTGTTCGCGGGGACACGCAAAGCTCATGCGATTTTGAAGTCAATGAATCTGGAGAAATAAAGAGAACCTATCTCAACCAATCGGGAACTAAATTTTCAATAAAAGGCCCAAGAAAAGAAATCACATTTGAATTTATTCCTGGGAAAGGGAGTTCAACGTATTATGTAGGGGGATTCGAGATTGGACTGCACGATTGGACTGCATTGGATGAAGTGCATCGCAACGTAAAAAAGATGGTTGAATTCGTGCCTACTCCATACAATGAAGTCCTTTCTGCATCAAGCATTAAGGAAAACCAACGAGATATTTTTGTCTGGCTTGATTTTCTCGACATCAATGTTGTGATTATTTTATCATTGATGATATTGATTGGTATCATTAATATGGGGTCCGCTCTACTTGTCCTAATTTTAATTCGATCCAATTTCATCGGGATGATGAAGTCGATGGGTGCAAGCAACTGGAAAATTCGAAAAATATTCTTAATTCAAGCCACTTTCCTTATTGGAAGGGGTATAATAATAGGCAATGCGATAGGGCTGCTTTTGTGTTTTCTTCAAGAGACATTCGGTATCGTTCGGCTCAATCCTGAGGTTTACTATCTCACGCAAGTGCCAATCGAATTAAACCTATGGCATTGGCTGCTCTTGAATCTCGGAACGCTTCTCGTTTGTGTAATTTCCTTGATTATTCCTAGCATAGTAATCACACGGATCAGTCCAATTAAAGCGATAAAGTTTGATTGAAATTGGATTAAAGTTGAGAATCTGCGGTAGGAATCACCTACAATCGAATCTCCTGTAAAACTATACTCTTAAAAGGTAGGATCCCAATAGTGCTGTTTTTTTGTGGTTGAAAAGTGAAAAAAATTAATCTATCTTTACTACAACATGCCCGCGTGGTGGACTTTTAAGAACTAAACCTTTTAATGATGACTAAAGCCATAATTCTCTTTTTAGCTCTATTGCTTAATTCAGACCTCTATTCGCAAGTTCCTAAAAATTATGTAACGCTTGAGGGCAGCACAGGGACGTGGTGCAGTGGCTGCCCATCTGTTGCAGCTATATTTGATGATCTCCATGCATCAGGAAAGAAATTAGCTCTCATACATAACCACAGCAATGATGAATTTGCAAATACGGATTCACAGTTTAGAAATCTTTTTAATGAAGTAACTTGGTATCCGCAATCGTTCTTTGACGGCGAAAGCATACCATATAACGACTGGAATAATATTACTGTTTTTAACTCAATGTAAGATACAGCGATTGCTGAACTTTCTCCCTTCCAAATCACCTTTGAGGCAATTGAGACAGGAGGTGTTATCAACTTAACGGGAGCGGTAACCAAGGTAAGTCCTATTTCTGACACTAATTTACGTCTTCATATTGTAATCACGGAATCGCACGTATTGTATAACAATTTCGCTGAGAAAAACTTCATCAATAGAAAAATGATTCCGTCTTCATTCGGAACTGAATTGGATTTTTCTTCAAGTACAACCCATAGTTTTAATGAGTCAATTACGTTAAATGCTGACTGGAATAACGCCAATTTGAATATCATCGTATTCGTTCAGAGTAATGATACAAAACGAATTTATCAAACCAACCAAAGCAATATCCAATATGCAGAAATAAATGAAAACGATAGACACACAGCACAGGTATATCCAAATCCCGTTGCTAATCAATTGACCATTGAAAGCAGTCAAATGTATTTGATCGAATTGGCAGATATTTCTGGAAAAATGATTCTTCGACAAGACGCAAACAACAAAGAGAAAATCATTTTGGATATTTCAAGTTACGATTTACAGCCTGGATCGTACTTTTTGAAAATTATAAACAAACAAGACCGTTCAATTGTGAAGCACATACGCTTGAAATAATCGTATAACCTAAAATAATATATCGTGTATAAAAATTTATCCCTTATCATGGCATTTCTGTCTTTTATCACCTGCCAAGCACAACTTACGAGCAACGATATCAATCCTCTCATTGGAGACAAAATCAACATTAAACTCTGTTGTTCCAATGTCTCCGACCCCGGAATGGCTGGAGCTGGTGTTGTATGGGATTTTTCCAACGCAGACACCATGAGTTCTGAAATTGTCACTTTTATGCAACCATTTCCAAATGTTCCTGGATCGAATATAACTGCAATCCAAACCCTTAGGAACAACAATCCAAATATCTTTCCGGTAACAACTAGTTACCTCATCGACACAAATAAAATAGATTATTTAGGCTACCCCAACAACGTATATACAAACCCACGAAAAGTGCTGGAATTACCAATGGACACATCAATGAATTTTACTGACCACTATTCATCGTCATATCCAATTGGCAACAATATATTTGAAAAAACAGGAACAACGAATGTAGCATGTGATGGATTTGGAACGCTAATCACTCCAGAGGGAACATTTTTAGAGGTCTATCGGGTACGTGAAATTCGAGAGGCAACAGATACTTGTGCCTCATTGGGAAATGCTATATATAGGAATTTTGATACTTATTATTGGTATAAAGCAGGATACCATCATCCCGTTTTAACTTTTTCAATTTCTGAGCTTATTCTTGGGAACGGTCAAGATACGCTGTTTGCGCGCAGTGGTAACTTCATCTCAGATATCAACAATCTGAAAGTTGAGGCCCTTGATGTATTGAACACATCGATTTATCCAAACCCTGCGAATGAAAAAATACAATTGAAAACAGCAATACAAGCAAATTCGATTGAAATCACTAGTATGACCGGAAAATTAATAGAACATATTCAATTAAAATCGAGAAAGGAGACAATTTCGATTGCATTTTTGGAGGCAGGAACTTACTTTTTGAAAGTTGAATATCCAAACGGACGTATTTCTAACCAGAGATTCATAAAACAATAAATCATTTCGTATCGCTTTTAATCACTATTACTCCATGCAATCGCAGGCATTGTCGAAAACAAAATTGGTGTTGGGCATTCGAGCGCGCCATGTTTCTTGAAAAGTTGGACCGAAACGAATACCACTTAAATCAACTTTACTCAGGTTGGACATTCGTTCAAAGCTATCAGGAAACGAGCGGATCGGATTGTCATAAAGATCAAGATAAGTTAGATGAGTCATGAATTCAATACACATTGGAAGTGTCGTGAGTAAATTTCGATTCATAATCAAACCTTCTAATGTTTTGAGTTGGCATAGTACAAACGGCATTTTTTCAAATCGATTTTTCTCAAGATTCAAATGCAAAAGAAATTGAAAATCTCCAATAAAATCTGGTAATTCAGAGATCTTATTCTTCCCTAAATCAAGAGAAACTAGGTTTTTGAATCGGACCAAATCCTCCGGAACCTCAGTAAGCTTCATCCTTGACAAGCTTAGTCCATAGATGGTATCTGTTCCGAAGACATCAGGCAATTCCTCCCAATGGTATATGGGAAAATCATCCTGCGCATTTGACCAGCTACAAACCGTCAGAAAAATAAGTGCGTATAGAAACTTCATCTTTACTGAGTTGCTCTCTTAAATCGAATACTGAATTGAACTTTTCCTCATCACGAAATCTTGTTAAAAATTGAACCGTGATGTACTTACCGTAAATATCTTGATCAAAATCAAACAAATGAACTTCTAAAGAAATGGAAATTGCCGTCGCAATAGTAGGTTTTGTTCCAATATTCATCATGCCTTCTCTGATAGATCCGTCCGGAAGCAAGACATTCACCGCATATACTCCCGCTTTCGGCAACAATTTTATGTCACTTTCGATGTCAATGTTTGCTGTTGGGAAACCAATAATTCTACCCAACGCTTGCCCTTTAACAACTCGACCATAAAGTTCATAAGGCTCACCCAAAAATTTAGCAACACGATTGGTTTCCCCCTTGAGAATGGCATTTCTAATTTTTGTAGAACTAATATTTACATCATCAATTTCCTGGGCAGGAATCTCGATTACCTCAAATCCATAAGTGTCCTGAACCTCCCTTAAAAATGAAATCGACCCTTCTCTGTTTTTTCCAAATTGATGGTCGTAACCAATTACCAATTTTTTAACATGCAACTGATTGACCAAATAGTCACGCACAAATTCCAATGCGGACAAACGAGAAAAATTCTTAGTAAAAGGGTGAACAATTACATTCTTTAATCCAAACCTCCGAAGTTTGTCCATTTTTTCCATTTGTGTCTGAATCAATTTCAGTCCATGATTCTCAGGATACAAAACCATTCTGGGATGTGGATAAAACGTAAAAAGTACTGATTCTCCACCGATTTCTTTGGCGGCCTTATTCAACTGATTAATAATTTTCTGATGGCCAATGTGCACCCCATCAAAGGTACCAATTGTTAAAACCGGATTGGGTATAGCCTCGATATTCTCGAATCCTTGAAAAATCTTCATTTAATCAGATAACGTTCTTTTACAAATTTAGCAATCCAAAACAATTCCGAACGTTTCAATCATAGAATTTAACCTGTAATTCCCGCTGTTTGCACTGCACGATTTACACCATCAACGGGGACAATTAAAATATCACACGAATTGAAGTGGTCCGCTTCATTTGATAAGAACAAAATGATAGAATGACGCGTGTCAAAAATGTTTGAAGATATAACCAATATATTCTTGCAACAATACCACAAATTAGGTATTTTTGCACAAGGAATTGGATTTATTTATAATTAATCTAAATAAAGCAAATGATAACAGTAACTGATTCAGCAAAGAAGCAAGCCATACGACTCATGGAAGATGAGGGACAGGATGGTTATTTTATCCGTGTTGGCGTTGAAGGGGGTGGATGTTCAGGTTTAATGTATCAACTGGAATTTGATAACAAAGAAACTGAAAATGATAAATCATTCGAAAACAATGGAATAAAGGTTGTTGTAGACAAAAAAAGCTTTTTATACCTCGTTGGAACCACATTGGATTTTTCAGGAGGATTGAACGGCAAAGGGTTTGTCTTTGTAAATCCTAATGCAGACCGCACATGTGGATGCGGGGAATCTTTCTCTATTTAAGGAAACGGAATGTCAAATTATACTGAAAACGAATTAGCAAAAGATCTTGAGAACCAAGAATATGAGTTTGGTTTTACTTCAGATATTGAAGCTGATAAGGCACCGAAAGGACTGAACGAGGGAATTATTCGGTTTATCTCGGCAAAAAAAAATGAACCTGAATGGCTCTTAGAGTTTCGTCTTGATGCTTTTCGGAAATGGCAAGAAATGACTGAGCCCTCGTGGGCACATGTCCATTACAAAAAAGTAGACTTTCAAGATATTTGTTACTACGCTGCACCGAAGCAAACAAAAAAATACGAAAGCTGGGACGATGTAGACCCTGAAATGAAAGAAACCATGAAAAAATTGGGCATTTCATTGGAAGAACAGAAACGTTTGACTGGTGTTGCAGTTGATTTTGTAATGGACTCGGTATCAGTAGCGACATCATTCAAAGATAAACTCGCCGAATTGGGTATTATTTTCTGTTCATTCTCTGAAGCAGTTCAAGAGTATCCCGAATTGGTTCGTGCCAACATGGGAACGGTCATACCCGTGACGGACAATTACTACGCTGCACTAAATTCTGCTGTTTTTACAGATGGTTCGTTCTGTTACATCCCAAAAGGTGTCAAATGTCCCATGGAACTTTCAACCTACTTCAGAATTAATGAAGGTGGAACGGGTCAATTCGAGCGAACGCTTGTTGTCGCTGATGAGGGAGCCTACGTATCCTATTTGGAAGGGTGCACAGCACCTCAACGAGATGAAAATCAACTGCATGCGGCAGTCGTGGAATTGATCGCCAAAGACAATGCTGAAATAAAGTACTCAACGGTTCAAAATTGGTATCCTGGCGATAAAGACGGAAACGGTGGAATTTTCAATTTTGTAACAAAACGAGGAATTTGCGGAACGAATTCAAAAATTTCTTGGACGCAAGTAGAAACGGGATCCGCAGTCACATGGAAATATCCATCATGCATATTAAAAGGCGATAATTCTATTGGAGAGTTCTACTCTGTGGCAGTGACCAACAATTATCAGCAAGCAGATACAGGGACAAAAATGATTCACCTTGGAAAAAATACGAAAAGTACAATCATTTCAAAAGGTATCTCCGCAGGAAAATCACACAATTCGTACCGTGGTTTGGTTCAAATTCACAAGGGTGCAAAAAATGCACGGAATTTTTCCCAATGTGATTCGTTATTAATGACTGATGAATGTGGCGCTCATACCTTCCCATACATAGAATGTAAAAATAGCTCGGCAAAAATTGAACATGAAGCCACAACTTCAAAAATTGGAGAAGATCAAATCTTCTATTGCAAGCAACGTGGTATTGGAGAAGAAAAAGCAATCAGTCTGATTGTCAACGGCTATTGTAAAGAAGTGTTGAACCAACTTCCAATGGAGTTTGCTGTTGAGGCACAGAAATTACTATCTATTAGTTTAGAAGGATCAGTAGGATAAAAAAAATTGATACATCGAAGGTGGAAACCGTACTACACTTAAATAAATAAAATGATTACGATAAAAAACTTACACGCAACTATTGAAGGGAAAAAAATCCTAAAAGGACTAAATCTCGAAGTAAATGCAGGAGAAATACATGCGATCATGGGTCCGAATGGTGCAGGAAAAAGTACGCTTGCCTCTGTGTTAGCAGGTAGAGAGGACTACGAAATCACGGAAGGATCTGTCGATTTTGACGGAGTTGATTTGTTGGAAATGGATACTGAGGAGAGAGCACGCGAAGGATTGTTCCTTGCGTTTCAATATCCAATTGAAATACCTGGTGTATCGAACATTAACTTCTTGCGCACAGCAATCAATGAAACACGCGAACACAAAGGACAAGACCCAATTTCAGCGAAAGATTTCATGGCAATGGTTCGAGAAAAATCAAAATTGGTTGAATTGGATCCAAAATTGGCTTCTCGCAGTGTAAACGAAGGCTTCTCTGGTGGAGAAAAAAAACGAAATGAGATTTTTCAAATGGCAATGTTGGATCCGAAACTTTCGATCCTTGACGAGACGGATTCGGGCTTGGATATCGATGCCCTTCGTGTGGTAGCCGGTGGTGTAAATACGCTCAAAAGTGAAAAGAATGCAACAATCGTCATAACGCACTACCAACGTTTACTGGACTACATCGTACCTGATTTTGTCCATGTTTTGCACGATGGAAAAATTGTGAAAACAGGACCAAAAGAATTGGCCCTTGATTTGGAGGAGAAAGGATACGATTGGATTAAAGAAGAAAACTAAGTAGACGTCGAAATGAACAAGGTCGCAGACAAAAGCAAAACGTTTATCTCTAAGCTAGATAAAACTTCAGTTGCACTTCCCAAGGCGCTTAAAGACAAAGCGAATTCTATTTTAGCTTCTCTTGAATTGCCAACAACACGCAATGAGGCATGGAAATACACACGGGTGGCGAAATTGGGGAAAATTAATTTTGCAACTTCCAAAGGAAATATTTCTTCTATTGATTCCTATACAATTGATCCACAAGCACCAACTTTGGTCTTTGTTAACGGTTATTTTTCCAAAAGCCTCTCCAACAATCACCTTCCTGAGGGCATAAATTTCACATTACTTTCAGATGCAAATGAGGTAAAAAGTGAAATTCCAATCGAAGATGAGATTTTTAATGCCCTTAATACGGCACACCTCATCGATGGCGTAGCTCTCAACATAGCGAAAAACACCATCCTTGAAAAACCTGTTCAAATCCTCCATATTCTGGATGGACAATCTGTAATGTCCAACTTCAAAACACGAATCGATGCCGGAGCTTTTGCAAAAGCAGGAATCATTCAAGGCTATTTTGCCACTGAGGCATCTGACAAAGCTTTTGCGAATGTTACTACAGAAATTGAAGTTGGGGAAAATGCACATCTTACGGTTGACAAGATTCAATTTGAAAATGAAACCTCTTTTCATATCAGTACAGAACAAATAAATCAAAGTAAAGATTCAACGTTCACTTTAAATACAATTACTCTTAATGGTGGGCTGGTTCGAAACAATTTGAACATCAATGTCAACGGAGAAAATTGTACTTCAAATTTATATGGTGCCTACATTTTAAAGGGAAAGCAACATGTTGATAACCACTCAGTCGTTGATCACAGAGTAGCCAATTGCCAGTCCAATGAATTGTATAAAGGAGTAATCGATGACAATTCCACTGCTGTATTTAATGGGAAGGTATTCGTTCGTCAAGATGCACAGCAAATCAATGCATTTCAATCAAACAGAAATGTTTTGCTGTCCGACAATGCTGCCGTCAACTCAAAGCCAGAATTGGAAATTTATGCGGATGACGTAAAATGTTCTCATGGTTCCACAACTGGTCAATTGGATGAGGACGCAATTTTCTATCTTCGAGCGCGAGGTCTTTCATTAAAGGCAGCACGCCAATTATTGGTATCCGCTTTCATCACTGACGTACTCGATAAAATTGAAAATCTGCAAGTAAAAACGTTCACATTTTCACTTTTAAAAGAACGATTTGGTTGGGAAATTACTCCTGAAGATTTTCATTGATGTCCTTAATCGCAATGGCGATTTCACTCAGCAAATGCGACTTTTGATCATCTTTTGGGGCAGTGTCCTCCAAATAACTCTTCAAGTGCAATTGCGCTTCAAGAATATCCTCTTCCATAAAAGGTCCTTCTAGATTTTCAATAATCGTAAGGCAATCTAAGGTTTCCATGAAGTCTCCCTGAACAGCAATTGCAACAAAATCATCAATGTAACCGCTGAAATCTACCTTGGTATTCCATACGATCGAAAGCATAATCTTTCGAATTGGTTTGAACTTTTCGTTTTCAATTACATGCATAATATCGGCAGTGACCGAACTGTCTTTTATACTGCACAACAATTCTATAATTTCACCTTGATTCTTTTGAGAAGCACCGTGTAATAGCTTCTCTGCTAAAGGCTTAATAAAAGATACATCTCCGTGAGTTTCCAGGGATTTTATTGCTTTAGATACCTTTTTCTCATCGTCGGAATTCAATTCCATTAGAATTTTTTTCAGTCGAATGTCTTTCTTATTCTCTGCCATGGGGTAATTTTCGGACAAAAATACGAAACCTACAGCATAGTTCAGCGCAAATCAGCTGTTTTGCAATAATCGTTTTCATTAACATGAAGTTCTAGAATGAAACTGAATAGAGCTTTTGATTGAGAATAAAAAAAAGGCAAACCATAAGCCGGGTTCTGTAATCACGTCAGACGTGACGTCTATCATTTATCTAGCGTTAACGTCACCGTTAACGTCAATCGACCTACCCTCCCCGCAAAATAAGAGCGAGCAACTCTTTCAGTTAATAACTGAACGAGGTATACATGGTCTTTCAGCACGTAAGGTTTACCTTGCGCATGTTGTCACCAACAAACCGGTGAGCTCTTACCTCACCTTTTCACCTTTTCCCAAACTTCCGTTTCGACATGCGGAACTTTCATTCGGGTAGTTTACTTTCTGTGGCACTTTCTGTTACCCTAACTGGGTACCTTCCCGTTAAGAAGTACGTTGCTCTGTGCTGCCCAGACTTTCCTCCCTTCGTCAATTGACGAACAGCGATAGACTGGTTTGCCTTTTTACAAAAATAGTGAATATTACTCTTTCAAGAACGGCACTCGTGCGAGCTGGCCCTCGGAATGTACCAATAACATATATGTGCCTTGACAAAAACCGCTTGTCGAAATACTTCCAGAAGAACCTACAATTCCATCGCCCACAACCTTCCCTGCCTGATCTATAATCAAATAAACAGCGTCAAAATCAAATCCTTGAATATGTAACTCATCGACTACTGGGTTCGGATACAAACGGACTTCGACCTCATCTTGCTCAGAAATTGCTAACTCCGGATTCACAATGTCACGAAACTCAATACTTGACACCACTTCAATACCTGCAAGGCTGGATGTTTCAATACGCAAAACAGCATCTTTTTCACCATTCGTCCACCATTCGTATATATAGCTGTCTGGAACCGGAATAGGAATCCATGTACTAACACCAAAGGCGTCCAAATAAATCGAGTCTATTTCTGTTATTGTATGTTTTATACGCAAAGATTGAAACGTTCCAAATGGAGTCGTTATGCTCCCCCACCCGTCAACTTCAGAGCTTCTAGTCCTGTATTGCCGCCAGATAAAATCTTGAATTGGATTCGCATCAATATTTGTGTATCCATTTGAGGTGTAGGTATCTTGATATGATAGAGGCAGCTCGTAACGCGTCTCAATGGTGTCTGACTTATATGGAATATCAACACCGTTCACTGCCAGTGCAAATCCAAGTGAATTGATTGCACTGGAACTTACTTTAGAGTATTGATAAATATCTGTAATACTAACTGGAAGGAAACTTCCCGCAAGATCCAGAGGGATATCATCATTCTCGGTAAAATAGGACGCCTGATAAGACGAGGGTGCAAAAGGACCGTAAACCAAATCAACGATAAATGGTGCATTTGACATACTTGTGAATTCACGGAGATCTTGACTTTCGGCTATTAAAGTTGAAAAATCCCATGTCCAATTTGCCCCTGTTGATGAGTAATCAATACCAAGATCAGTGGCTAAACTCATAACCGCAACATCTCCTCCATCCGCGAAGTCCGCTTGTTGAAGTATTATTTGTCCAACGGACAAAAACGGCAAGAAACACACAAGAAGTACAGCCCTCATAATTTTACTTTTGAGTAAAACTACAGAAAGTGATTGACTTAGTCTATTTCTAGACCAAAAACAGTTGAAAAAGTGACTGGAATAATTTTCTCTGAAATACTGCTTTTTACAAATGCATTAATCGTTGCACTCACCTCATAGACGTTTTTCCCTGCAGCATTTTTGCCATAATGCTCAACATTCGAAATATCACATGTAGACAATGAATTGTCTGCATAAATTGAGCTGTACGTCACTCCATCTGACTGAATCTCGATGCATACATTAAAATCTTGATATGGATCATCATAATTTGAAATCAATTCGAAAATTGAAAAATCACCTACTGAATTCCCATTTCCGCCTTCATCAATCAAAACGGATCGTCGTCGAATGACATCGTTATCAAAATGAACCTCTGAAGATAACGTATGCAATTGACCCGGAGAATCATATTGAATCAATCCTCCGACTTCTCCCAAAATTTGTGTCCCATCTAAGAACCATTGAGCACAATGAGCAGAAGAACCGACACAATTTGTCGAAGCATTCACAACATTTGATTGAGACATGAAGTCAATATTAAAATTGGCGGACTTACTATAACCAACAATAACTTCATCACACAATTGTGCTTCATCATTATTGGCAAAAGTTATGAATGCACAAACATTGTATTTTCCAGGCGCTTCAATTGGCACATTATTTTCACCGGCATAAACACCATTAATGAACCATACTACTGACTGAATGTTTGGATTTCCTAAGAAATTTTTATCCAGATAAACCAAGGGCTCGGTGGGCTGTTGGGCAAAAAGTGGCGTAACATTAGCAAGATTTTCCGAAGGGTTACGATCTGGTTGATCCAAAAAACCATCAAAGAATCCTATCTCAACAGAAAAATCACCATTACTCAGTTTTCCATTAAACAAGGAAACTCCATTCACTATTTCTGAACCTGTATGCATATAGGTATTTTCATCACCCGCAATCAAGCTGATTGCCTCACCATCAAACTCACCATCAAGCGTAAAAATAGGAGCACTCGCTTCTGGTAAAGTAGGTACTGTTTTATCGCAGGAAGATATCATCAGTACAAGCAGTACAACAGAGAATCCATATATATGTCCAAATTTTTTCATTCTATTTTTTAAACCGAAGTGTTTTTCTTAAATAAATTTCGCCGTCAATCGGAAATCTATTTGTTGATTTGTCAAAGTACTCGTCATCAATTGAAGAACGCATTTCCGAACCTATTGTTCCGCCGATTGATAATCTTGGTGTTACTTTAAATGTGTATCCTATCGTAGGCTTTACTCTTAATCTATTCACACCATTCATATAGCCATACTGCTCTCTCGTGTGAGATGTGCTGGTTTGGATATTGGAATTTTGGCCCATCGAATGACTTTGAGTCGCTATGACTACTTTAGAACTAAACACAAAAGACGGCCGTATTCCAAGTTCTAGGCGGTGTCTATTTATATTATAGCCCACACCCAGGCGACCTTCAACTACATACAATTGCTTTAAATGCACCGAGAATTGATGTACTTCAGATCCAAAGCCGTAGATTTTTGCAGATCGTGTTAACGTGAGGTCATCATGATTTTCAACTCGACCCATTGCAGCAGCAATCAAAGAGAAGTTTCCTTTGTTCATCTCCATTCCTAATCCCAAACTGGCACTTGTTGATACGTGATCTGACGGAGCCACAATTGATTCTGAAAGTCCAACGTCCGCTTGAGCAAAATAATTGACATATGCTAGTTCAAATGGCACATATGGATTCTTATACACCAAACCAGCAGACGGAACGTCAAGTGCTCTAAACGCTAAAACAACATCCTCGTCTGATATAAGTTCATCAGGTACGAAAGGTACATGTGGATTCTTGTACTCCAAACCAACAGAGGGAACGTCAAGCGCTCTAAATCCTAATAGGACATTCTCATCTGATGCAGATTCGACCCGAATTGATTCTCGATCTTCTGCTCTTTCCAATTTTAACGGAACAGTAAATTTGTCTTTGACCGCCACCATTTCTAAATCGTTTGCTTCTTCCCTATCTATTGATCCAGAAACAGTTTCAATAGCAGAAGACAATTTCATCGGAGTAGCAGGGCCATCTTGCGTTTGCAAATTCAAAGCATCATCGATCTGCTCATTTGAATTGTCAGCCGCCTGACTTTGGACAAATCTCGCTTTGGTTTGTTTCGCAATAAATGGTTCATTTTCGATATCAACTGACTTGTCTATGAAAAATAACAGTCCAATTGCCACAATGAATGCATAAGCCGTGACAAACCACAATAAATCTGGACGTCTGTTCCGACGCCAAATCGATAAAAACTCATCCCAATAGAACGGCTTGTAGGCAAAGTACAATCTTCTTGCCCCTTCTTTGTATATCGTATCTACACCATTATCATTGAGTACTCCAGCATCTTCTGCTTCGAAACCATCAGTCGTGCTGTAAGATTCGTTAAATTCATTCCAGTATTGACTCGAGTAATAAAAAGACAAGTCTTCGGTACTCGCCGAATACATCTCGTCAATTTGGGCATCCGATAAATTGGATGTATTTGGAGCCCCATTTGCTCCTAAATACATAGATTCAAACTCGTCCCAATGGGATTCATCGTACGCTAAAGATATATTCTCAGAGCGCTCACGATATAATTTATCTATATTTTTATCCGTCCACTTCATATCAAATAACCATACGCTGGTTTTGATTTTCCAATTGCTCTAATTTTCCTCTTAATTCTTTTCTCGCCGTAGAAAGGTGCCATTTTGATGTCCCTTCAGACATCTCAAGCAGTACTCCAATTTCTTTGTGCGAGTAGCCCTCAATCACATACAGATTGAATACTTTACTTGTAGTGGAAGGAAGCTCTTTCACAAGTCTTATAATGTTTTCATAACCTAAATTGCTCTCCGCATCATTGACCTCTCCTTGGGAGTGGTAGTCCAATTCACTCTCACTGTCACTTTTCGCAATTTGAGTCGTATATTTTTTATTTTTTCGGTACTCATCAATCAATGAATTCACCATTATTCGTTTCGCCCAAGGGTTGAAATTAATTGTATCTTCAACCTTATTGAGCCCTTTTAGTATTTTAAGAAATCCTTGATTGTAGGCCGCTCTTGCGTCCTCCTCGTTTTTGTTGTAACGAAAACAAACAGGCATGAGCATACCAAAGCAATACTCATACATGAGATTGACCGTCTTTCTGTCGTTTCGACGACAAGATTCAATTATTTCTGGAGTAACATTCATTCAATATATTCAGCCAAATCTATTCGAAGGTTTTTGTCTTTATAGACAAATTCTCGAGCCCGTTTAATATAAAATTATCGCCTTCCTTAAACCTATAACGGCACCTGATCAAGATTGGTTGGATAAAATTCAATATATTTCTTACGAGACACTAAATTTAGCAAATTTAGGAAGAACAAGATTGTAATTATGAAGTTACTTATTCTAAGACATGCGGCAACAGAGCCGCACACTCAACATAGAAACGACTTTGATCGCAGACTAACAAATGAAGGGCGAGATCGATGCTACGTTTTGCGTAAAGCCTTTGAGGCTCTTCGGATTGAAACTGTTTGGTGCAGCTCCTCTGTTCGAACAAAAGAAACTGCAACTTTGGTCTTGAACAACATGCAACCAAAACCCGACTTTTTGGACGAAATGTATCTGGCAACAAACGACGACTTACTTCAAAAAATCTGGCACGATGCACCGGACGGTGATCTCTTCCTTATTGGCCACAACCCTGGAATATCATATCTTGCAACATATTCGACAGGAGATGCAATAGCACTCAGTACTGGAGAATTGATCTGTATCGAATTTGATATTAAATCTTGGAATGAACTAACACAAGAATCCGGAATTATTGTTGATCTCGATCATCTTTAGTTTTTGGATTATAGTGATACACCACTCGTGTAGGTGGTTGCTCCTCTTTTTCAGACATACGAACATTCTGATCATGCAGTTCCTGCTCATTCGCTCGTGCAACTTTCTCCTTCCACATCCCCTCTAAATCTGGTGGTTCAATGCCCATCTCTTTTTCAAGTTCATATAGGTATTTTGGTGCTTGTGGACCTTGCTTTCGGTAATAAACAGCGAGCAAAACACCTACAACCAAACCAGACAAATGCCCTTCCCAAGAGACATGTGACTCTGTGGGAAATATCCCCCAAATCATTGAACCATAGAGAAACGCTACAAAAAGTGAGATGGCCTGAAGCGGCCTGTAACGCCTCAACACCCCTGAAGTAAAAAGAAATCCTGCCATGGCATATATAACGCCACTCATTCCAATATGATAACTGTTTGTATTGGCTGCAAATAACCACAAACCAAATCCGGTTCCGAACCAAGATACAAGGAAAACACGCAACGCTACTGATCGATAGTAGTATACAATTGCGGCAAGAAGAATGACGACAGGAACGGAATTATTAAATATGTGCTCAAATCCAGCTTTCGAATGAATGAATGGCATCAATACAACACCTGCTATTGAATCCAAATCTCCAGGCATCACTCCATATTGATAAAAGGGCACAAGCGGAAATAGGTGATCCGCCCAATAAACGAGCCACATAACTACCAATAGTAATAAAGGATATACCAGCGCTTCTATCGATGATCCGAACGGATAATTGTTTGTTTTCACGCGTCTATAGTGTCAACTATTGTGCCTTACTTATTTTGCTGACAGTCTGTCACTTTAAGGTCGCACGAACTCAACCAAAAAGAATCTTGAGTAACCGTATATTAAATCATCTCTGTAATCAAGCGCATTGAATCATCGAAATCAATAACTTTGTACCATGAGTGAAATTAGAAATAAGGTTGCCGAAAGTGGATTAATTTCACTTGATTTGGCAGATTACAAACCAAAAATCATTGCAATTGGCATTGATATTTCAGAACAATTGTGGCAAGGTTTGGTTTTAAAAGAAAAAGACTTCAGAGCATGGATTAAAGCACATGATTGGGAAAGCTATTTAAACAAAGCCGTATTCATTCATTGCTCAGTTGATGCCATCGTTCCAACCTGGGCCTACATGTTGATTGCATCTCAATTGGAGTTGCAAAAAACGACTTATGTCGTTGGAACAGCTCTCGACCTCGAGAAAAAAATGATCCATGATCAAATCCAACAAGAAGACCTCAACCGATTCAAAGACGGACGTGTCATCATCAAAGGATGTGCTGATGTGGCTGAACCAGAATATGCCATGGTAGAACTCGTGAAATTTATTCAGCCCGTAGCGAAGAGCATCATGTACGGCGAGCCATGCTCAACCGTGCCCGTTTTCAAAAGAAAAAACAAATAATCCCTCCCATTATACATTGAGCGAATCAATAGCTTCAAAACTGTATCCTTTTTCCTTTACCAATCTTATGAGTTGTGGCAATAGTTCTTTTAAACGACTTTGTGTTTTAATGTTGTCATGCACTACAAGAATATCACCATTTTTGATTTTTTTTGCTTTCTCAATAATTACTGAAACAGGTATGCGTTCGTCGTAATCGTAGGAAAGCCATGTCCACATAATCACGTTGTATTTTTTCGTTATTTCCTTGGAGAAGGATATCGGGAGACGACCGTATGGTGGACGAAACAAGGTGGACTTTATGATTTTATCTGCGGCTTCAATAGAAGAAAGATAGTCGTTCTTTCCAGTAGTTGTTCCTTTTTCATGACGCATCGTATGGTTTCCTATGGAATGGCCTTCTGCTTCAATTTTTTGAAGTAGCTCGGGATGTTTCTCACAGTTGGTACCAACACAAAAAAAAGTCGCCTTTACATTTTCTGAAGCAAGTGTTTCTAAAATCCAAGGGGTAAGTTCAGGTGTCGGACCGTCATCGAAGGTTAAATAAACTGCTTTATCTACAGAAAAACCCCAAGTTCTTCTGTGGAATATCCACTTGAAGAATCTTGGGGTTCGAAATGTTCTAATCATCTTATCGACCTTGTCCAACCGGTAAGTTCCCAGGAATGGTCATTCCTGAAGGGGCACCTCCCTGTGTTGCGGGCAACGTTTGTGGCGCTTCAATGTATTGGTAACTAATTCCAATGGCCATTGCTTGTTCTTCAATTGCAAATCGAGTTTGAGTCGTTGGACTATCGGGAGAATTACGTCCTGCGCCTTCACCTCGGTCACTTGCCAACTGTTTCAATTCATTGACCATTTTCGGAATAATTACCTGATAGACTTCATTGAGTTTTTTAACGATACGCTTGGACATTTTTCCATTCGGATCTCCAAGTTTTGCATCCATTGAAGATTGATATAACATCATATAGGCTTCCAAAGCAGCATAGAAATCCTTGGTATTGTGGACTCTATCTTGCACTAAAACTGCAACATCTGTATTGTCGTAATAGTTAAATACTGACTCCAACTGATCACAAACGATCATTCCGAGTTCATTCGCTGCTTTTTTATCTCCTGCCAACAACAATACATCGACATACTCGTGAAGAATGCCATCTATCCACGATTGGTACTTTTTATTTCCGCTCGTATAATCTAAATTCCCATTTGGATTTGGTTCTCCAAGGTCGATAACAATCTCAGCAGGCATCACCTCTAATGATTTTTTCACCAACTTGATAGCCCTTTCGTTGTACTGGTCAATCTCCTTTTGCGAGAGTTCTCCTGGGCGAACGATCGTATCATTGCGCATGTCGGCCATCATTTGAGCCTGCATTGCGGATGCCGCGTAGTCTTTTGCCAATCTGAGGAAATGACTTCTGTATTGAACCGTGTGTCTTCTCGTGTAATAGTCTGTCAGAACATCTGGATTGTTCATTTGTCCAAACTCATAGTTCTCCATTAGGTTGGCGTACATTTTATCACGATTCAACATTGTTGACTTCGTTTTTAATGGTGTTAATTCGAAAGCCAAACCATTTTGTTTCACGTACCCATCTCTACCTTGACGTCCGTATCCGAGATACAGTGACTTCCCAACTTTGGACCCCATAGGTGAAGAGAAATAGATTGGACGTTTCCAGTCATTGTTCGCAAGAACATCTAAAATCATCACTTGTTCTCTGGTCAATCCTCCCTCAGTGAATCGGAATTTAATTTCGTCTACACAATCTGACACTTGCTCTTTTGAAATCAATTTCGACGCCAAGACATTCTCTTTGTTTACCGGCAACACGAATCCAGAACTTGGGAAAACTCGCAGTGTTTGTTGTCCATTGTTAAAGGCAACCATGTTTGCATCATCTCGAACGAAGGCCATTGCCTCAGTCAAATTGGTTACATCCCAGCCTTTCTCATAGTCGAACAGTAAGGTTTGAAATGCTTGTGCATTCGATTGGTCGATGTTCACGGTTCCACTGCGTAGCGCCTGAAATATTTCATAACAGGCTTTAAATTTCTCGTATGCTGCTTTACCCAAGTCTTCACCTATAGGTCGTCCAATCAATTGAATCAATTGACTCAAGCGCTTGTTGTATTTTGCATCACTTGAAGTTGCTCCTTGCAGATATATCGGCACATTAGACGCCAATTTCCCAACTGCTGCCTGAGCGATTGATGGATTTTGCTTGGCCCTCATTCGAATCACTTTTTCAACCACAGCTGGCGCGGCGTTATTGTACATGAGGTTAAACGCATCGGTAAATAGCACCTGATCTGTACCTCCAGAATTCATCAAAATCTGATCCTCTCTAAACTTAATTGGAAGGGCTTCAGAATCGTATGCTTTCATTTTCATTTGATCGGTATACCAATCTGTTTGCATCAATGAGAGATTACAAACTCTTACACTTGTAAACTTCCCTTCAACCTCTTGCATATACCACAACGGGAAGGTGTCATTGTCACCGTTGGTAAATATAATTCCATTGTCTTCGCAAGAAGTAAGGTAGTTGTATGCCAAATCATGTGCAGACGTTTTCAAACTTCGGTCGTGGTCATCCCAACCTTGCATTCCCATAATGATTGGTACGAACAATCCAAGTAGCACTGCGAGCGACGCTCCTTGTACTTCTCCTTTTACTACTTTTCTCAAACCTACCATTCCAGCAATTGCTGCACCTCCAATCAAGAGTACCATAATCCACGAAAGTGCTAATGGCATTGAAGTTGGGGATGAAGCGGAATCCATTGCTGCAAAGAACATCAATCCGATGATTCCAATGATACCCATCTTAATAAACTCCCTTTTACCAAAAGATTTGAACGCATCATATAGCGCATATACACCTATACCGATCCACATCGTAAAGAAATAGAACGAGCCAGCATAGGCATAATCACGTTCTCGTGGTTCAAGTGGTTTCTGATTGAGATAAACAACAATTGCAATTCCTGTAAATAAGAATGCCAAGAAAACAACAAAAGCATCCTTAGGATTCCTATATGCATGGAAAAAGAGTCCAATCAAACCTAAAATGAGAGGCAAAAGGAAGAATTTGTTGTTTGCCGGATTCTCTGATGTGTAATACGGTGCGTTGTCCTGATCACCCAATCGTGCGTTGTCTATAAAGCTGTAGCCAGTAATCCAGTTTCCGCGCATCGCTGCACCTCGACTGCCTTGAATATCATTTTGACGTCCAGAAAAATTCCAAAAGAAATAGCGGAAATACATCCAATTTATTTGGTAACGGAAAAAGAAGCGATAATTCTCACTTGCCGTCGGCAATCGTTGCTGAACGTTTCTTGGGTTGGATGCACTTGGCGCTTGACTGGAATTATAATATGGATTTTTTTCAGGTTTTCCGAGCTCGGTTCCTGCATCATCTCTTGGGTCATATCCTGACCATTCCTTGTACGAATCAATTCTACTCTGATCTTGCGTCCAATACATTCTTGGGAAAAATGTAGTCTGCGCATAGGTTGGAACAGAATTCATCCGATTGTTTTTATTCGACTCAAAATACGTTTCTTCAACCTCTGAACCAGAGAGAGTAGCAGAAAAATCTATTGCATTTTGTTCGTCTTTGAATGCTTTAATTACTGTTCCATTTTTGGAAACCACGAAACGTCTCAAATGGATCGGTGACTGATCGTTCCATTCGGATTTGTCGACATAAGACCATCGTTTGTCACCTTCTTGCGTTACTTCTACTCGACCGCCATTTTCCATCGAATTCCAAAAATGACCAGTTAAAAGCGGAGCTGAACCGTATTGATCTCGTTTCAGATAAGAATGAAACGTAACAAGATTTTCTGGATCATTCTCATCCAAGGGGGTGTTTGCATTCGAACGAATGACGATAACGGCAAATGAACCGTATCCAATCATTAATAAAATCAACCCCATAACAGCCGTGTAAAGGGTGAGATTTTTCTTTCTTTTCGAATAGCGTAAAAGGACTAAAAAACCGATGATTAACAATGCAAAAAAGAATATGGCTCCTGAATAAAATGGCAATCCTAGGTCGGTCACAAAACCGATTTCAAAAGCAGAAGCCAACGCTATTGAACCAGGAATAACTCCCTCCTGGATAAATACGAGTACGATGAGTGATAACAATCCAACTAGAAAAATTCCTTTGAAATTTACTGTATCTCGGAAACGGAAATAAATCACAAATGCAATTGCTGGAACGACAAGGATTCCCAAAAGGTGAACTCCAATTGCCAATCCAAGCATAAACAAAATAAAGAGCAACCAGCGGTCTGGAGAATACCCTGTTGGATTTAGTTGTCCATACCGAATTTCCATCATCTCCTCATCCCACTTCAGGATGGCCCAGAAAATGATAGCAGTGAACAATGAAGACATTGCATACACTTCCCCTTCTACGGCAGAAAACCAAAAAGAATCGGAGAATGTGTAAGCTAGAGAACCAATTAACCCACTCCCAAGAATGGCAACTTTATCTCCTGTTGAGAGCGATCTGTTTTCACTTTTGTTGAGTGAAATTTTCTTCACCAATAATGTTATCGACCAAAACATAAAAAGAATGGTCGCTGAACTTGACAGTGCAGACAAACGATTGATCCAAACAGCAACATCTTCAGGAGCAGCAAAAAAAGAAGAAAGTCTTCCCAATACCATGAACAATGGTGCACCTGGAGGGTGTCCAACCTCGAGTTTGTATGCTGCAGTGATGTACTCCCCGCAGTCCCATAAACTCACGGTATCTTCAAGAGTCATGAAATAAACTGTAGTAGCAATAATAAAAACGAGCCAGCCTAGGTAATTGTTGTATTTTCTGTAATCCATTCTTTTTAGCTTAAATTTTCTTTGGGCGCTTTTATTTATACACCGCCACAAGAATCATTTGCGAATTTAAAAATATATCAACAGCAATTGACCCAAGAAAAGTGAAAAATTAGTAAAATCATCGAATCATTTGATTTCAAGCCTGACGCCATTTTTTTTAAATTAATTATTGGGTGAATCGAATTTTGTTAGTACATTTGCCCCCGTCTAGCAGGACTTTGCTGCACAAGACAACACCTAAACTGTCCTATGGTGTAACTGGCAACACGTCGGTTTTTGGTACCGAAGAGTCTAGGTTCGAGCCCTAGTGGGACAACAAAAGCCACCTTTTTCATAAGGTGGCTTTTTTTATTTCTAACTATCATTTTCTATCAAAACCCTTTATTTTTAA
>Ga0213861_10000333_pt1 | contig 40604 bp, 34 predicted proteins | sample PICome_4_FD_160110 | JGI IMG/M metagenome (GOLD analysis project Ga0213861, IMG submission 160110) | Coastal seawater microbial communities near Pivers Island, North Carolina, United States - PICO131 | ecosystem: Environmental > Aquatic > Marine > Coastal | place: USA: North Carolina... | reverse complement strand
AGTTACGCGACCTGATGCGAGCACTAGGTGTATCGGACGTTCGGATGGAAGAGGGATCGCTGCGCTGCGATGTAAACGTGTCACTGAGTCGTCCGGGTGAAGAGTGGGGAACTCGAACAGAGACGAAAAATGTGAACTCGCTTCGATCTGTAGAGCGTGCTGTACGCACCGAAATGATTCGTCAGGCGGATCGGCTGCGTTCTGGCGAGCGGATCATTCAAGAGACTCGGCATTTCAATGAAGAGACAGGAGATACGACATCGGGTCGTTCAAAGGAGCAGGCTGAGGATTACCGGTACTTCCCTGAGCCCGATCTTGTGCCCATCGCTCCGAGTGAAGCGTGGATTGAGGAGTTACGCGGCACGTTGCCAGAAATTCCCTCAGTTCGCCGTGCCCGACTCCAAATTGACTGGGGAATAAGCGATTTCGACATGCAAAGTCTGGTGAATGCGGGGGCTCTTGACCTCATTGTGGCGTCAATCGATGCCGGTGTACAACCAGCTGCTGCCCGTAAATGGTGGACGGGTGAATTAACCAGGGTTGCTAATGAACGCAACTGTGAGTTGGAGGAGCTCACGGTCTCTCCTAGCGATATCGCAGAGATTGAGGGATTGATTTCTGCGGGTGACTTGACAGACAAGATGGCGCGGTCCGTGTTTGAGGGCTTACTCGCTGGTGAAGGTAGCGTTTCGCAAATTGTTAGCCAACGCGGGCTCGTGGTCGTTAGCGACGACGCTTCGCTCATTGCTGCGATCACCGCAGCTTTGGCCGATTCACCCGATATCGCGGAAAAAATTCAAGGTGGAAAGATTGCAGCAGCAGGTTCGATAGTAGGCGCGGTAATGAAGGCAACTCAAGGTCAAGCAGATGCAGCGAAGGTGCGGACTCTCTTACTTGAGCAACTTGGAGTAAAGGAATAGGTGCCCAAATGACAAATATGAAACCGCGCAGCGGAGATGTAACCGACGGACTTGAACGAGCTCCAGCCCGGGGAATGTTACGAGCTGTCGGTATGGGCGACGATGATTTCACAAAACCCCAAATCGGAATTGCCTCAAGTTGGAATGAAATTACTCCATGCAACCTCTCACTGGATCGACTTGCCAAGTCCGCCAAGAACGGGGTTTTCGAGGCTGGCGGCTTCCCCATGCAATTTGGAACGATTTCGGTGTCCGACGGAATTTCCATGGGCCATGAAGGAATGCATTTCTCACTTGTCAGCCGAGAAATCATCGCTGATTCGGTTGAAGCAGTCATGCAGGCTGAGCGTTTGGATGGAATGGTGACATTCGCAGGTTGTGACAAGTCACTACCGGGGATGCTCATGGCTTCCGCCCGAATTGATGTCGCCTCGGTATTCGTGTATGCCGGTTCGATCCTGCCTGGATTTGTGAAACTAACTGACGGCACCGAAAAAGATGTCACTATTATCGATGCCTTTGAAGCGGTTGGGGCGTGTGCTCGCGGCTTAATGTCGCGCGAAGACGTGGATCGAATAGAGCGCGCTATTTGTCCGGGCGAAGGAGCCTGTGGCGGAATGTATACCGCAAATACAATGGCAAGTGCCGCGGAAGCGATGGGAATGTCGTTACCAGGTTCTGCTGCCCCGCCAGCGGTTGATCGTCGCCGCGATGGGTTCGCCCATAAATCCGGTGAAGCTGTTGTCGAGTTGATCCGTCAAGGGATTACGACCAGAGACATCATTACCCGTCAATCTCTGGAAAATGCCATTGCGATACTCATGGCGTTCGGCGGTTCCACCAACGCGGTACTGCATCTACTGGCAATTGCTCACGAGGCCGAAGTCGAACTGAGCATGCACGATTTTCACAGGATCGGTTCTAAGGTCCCGTTGCTCGCTGATGTAAAGCCCTTTGGTCGATATGTAATGAGTGACGTCGATCGGGTCGGTGGCGTCCCTGTGGTCTTGCGCGCATTGCTGGATGCTGGGTTGATTAATGGCGATTGCCTCACGGTAACCGGTAAAACGATGGCGGAGAACCTTCAAGATATTAATCCTCCTGATCCCGACGGGGATATTCTTTACGCCTCAAAAAATGCGATTGCGACATCGGGTGGAATCACGATTTTGGGTGGGTCTCTCGCACCTGAAGGTGCCGTTGTGAAGAGCGCAGGTGTGCCGGTTGACACATTTGTCGGTAACGCCCGCGTTTTCGAGCGGGAACAAAGCGCTATGGCTGCCTTGGAAGACGGAACGATAAGAGCTGGCGATGTTGTCATCATCCGTTACGAGGGACCCAAGGGTGGCCCTGGAATGCGGGAAATGCTGATGATCACAGGTGCAATCAAAGGGGCGGGCCTTGGCAAAGAGGTCCTTCTCATCACCGATGGTCGGTTCTCCGGAGGCACGACTGGACTCTGTGTAGGACACGTCACACCAGAGGCCGTTGATGGTGGCCCGATCGCACTAGTTGAGGAGGGGGATCGCATTTCAATTGATCTTGGGGCACGCACCCTGGATTTACACGTTGATCCAGGAGAATTAGAGCGGCGGAGGGCCGTATTTGTGCCAATGCCCAACCGATACAAGCGGGGGGTGCTAGCCAAATACGCCAAGTTAGTGGGATCGGCATCTCATGGGGCAGTTCTTGACTGAGCCTTGCTGAGTGATCCTAGGTATTTATGTCCTGGTGGGCATGCGCCCGCGTGGGGTACAAGGTCAATGATGACAAGGAAGTGCTGACAGGTTATGGTTCTCTCGTGTCACACACAACAGTCGTAGTTATTAGGCGCACGGGCTAAGCAGCAGCCAGTATCCGTGCGCAGCCCTCCGCAACCCTTAGGGGACGGGGGGTTTTGCATTACCGAACCAAACCATGGCAAATGAAACCGAATTCACAAGCAAACCGACCTAACAGAGACGAGGCACAGCAATCGTGAGTACGTCACATGAGGTGAACTCCGAAGCAGGTCCGCAGGGCGCCCGGGTATCCGGAGCCCAGAGCCTGATCTCATCCTTGGAATCCGCGGGTGTCGACGTAGTTTTTGGCATTCCTGGTGGGGCAATTTTGCCCGCCTATGACCCCATGATGGACTCCACCAAGATTCGCCACATTCTCGTCCGACATGAGCAGGGTGCAGGTCACGCCGCAGAGGGTTATGCCAGTGCAACAGGTCGGGTGGGAGTCTGCATGGCGACAAGTGGACCGGGCGCAACCAATTTGGTTACGCCCATCGCTGATGCCTACATGGATTCAGTCCCCATGGTTGCTATCACGGGACAGGTCCCCAGTGCCGCAATTGGTACGGATGCATTTCAAGAAGCCGATATTCGTGGCATCACGATGCCAATAACCAAACATAGTTTCCTGATCACTGACCCTGATCAAATCTCCCAAGCGATAGCGCAGGCGTTTCACTTGGCATCAACAGGTCGACCTGGCCCGGTACTTGTTGATATTTCCAAAGATGCCCTCCAAGCCGACACGACATTCGTATGGCCAGATTCAATTGATCTTCCAGGCTACAACCCTCGAACCCGACCACACTCCAAACAAATCCGTGAAGCTGCGAAATTGATTCTTTCAAGTCGTCAACCAGTTCTCTACGTTGGTGGTGGTGTCATCCGCGGCAATGCGTCAGCATCCCTTCGCATCTTGGCTGAATTGACGGGAATTCCAGTGGTCACAACCCTCATGGCTCGTGGGGCATTTCCCGATTCACACACCCAGCATTTAGGTATGCCAGGGATGCACGGAACAGTTGCAGCGGTCGGCGCCCTGCAAAAGGCAGACCTACTCATTACTCTCGGTGCTCGTTTTGATGACCGAGTCACTGGCAAACTTTCGTCGTTTGCACCCAATGCGGCGGTGATTCATGCCGACATTGATCCTGCAGAAATTGGTAAGAACCGCGAAGCTGATATTCCCATTGTCGGTGACGTCGGTGAAGTGATTCCGGAACTCATCGCTGCCATCAAGGCTGAAATCGAACTAGGAAATATCGGTGATTACGCAGGATGGTGGAAGGAGCTCAACCGGCTTCGTGAGACCTACCCCTTGGGCTACGACTTGCCAACAGATGGAAGCCTTTCACCCCAATACGTGATCGAGCGGCTCGGCAAAATTTCCGGCCCGGAATCGATTTATGCAGCGGGCGTTGGTCAGCATCAGATGTGGGCCGCTCAGTTCATTGGTTATGAATTTCCCGGAACATGGCTTAACTCGGGTGGCGCTGGAACAATGGGTTACTCGGTCCCGGCAGCAATGGGCGCCAAGGTGGGTTGCCCCGACAAAACGGTGTGGGCAATCGACGGTGACGGGTGTTTCCAGATGACGAATCAGGAACTCGCCACCTGCACTATTAACGATATCCCGATCAAGGTCGCCCTGATCAACAATTCGAGCTTGGGCATGGTTCGTCAGTGGCAGACGCTTTTTTACAATGAACGTTATTCAAATACCGATCTTGAGTCGCATCGATTCCCGGACTTCGTGAAGCTTGCTGAGGCTTATGGCGCCTACGGACTCCAGTGTGACAATGCGGAATCGGTCGACGCAACAATCGTTAAGGCTCTGAGCCTTAACGATGCACCAGTGGTAATAGATTTTGTCGTTCACCGCGATGCCATGGTTTGGCCAATGGTTGCTGCTGGAACCGGAAATGATGAAATCCTGTACGCGCGTTCGATCGCGCCTGATTGGGGCAGTGACGACTAATGACTCGACATACTCTTTCCGTGTTAGTTCAGGATCAACCCGGAGTGCTTGCACGGGTGGCAAGCCTGTTTTCTCGTCGAGGATTCAATATTGAATCCCTCGCTGTTGGCCCAACCGAAGTACCTGACATTTCTCGGATGACCATCGTGGTCAATGTTGACCGACTGCCCCTAGAGCAGGTGACAAAGCAATTGAACAAACTGATTAACGTTCTCAAGATTGTGGAGTTGGAGGCCGATTCATCGGTCCAGCGCGAGATTCTTTTAGTCAAGGTAAGGGCAGATCTCGATTCCCGGAGTCACATTCTTGAAACAGTCCAACTTTTTCGAGCAAAAGTGGTCGATGTCGCCCATGACACCGTCACAATCGAGGCAACAGGTGCGCACGATAAGTTAGAGGCGCTACTTAAGGTTCTCGAACCTTTTGGAATTCGGGAATTAGTTCAGTCAGGCATGGTTGCCATGGGGCGTGGTTCGCGCTCCATCAGCGATCGCAGTTCGCGTTCTACCGAAAAAACTATATAGAATTCACGCTTGCCCCAATAAATCTAAATGACATACCGATAGAAGGAGACCCCAGTGGCCGAAATGTTCTACGAAGTTGATGCAGACCTTGATGTGATCCGCGGTCGCAAGGTCGCTGTCATTGGTTACGGAAGCCAAGGTCATGCACACGCACTCTCTTTGCAGGATTCCGGCGTGGACGTGCGGGTCGGTCTTGCCGAAGGGTCGAAGAGCCGGGCTAAGGCCGAGGCAGATGGACTCCGCGTGGTAGATCCAGCGACGGCGGCCGCAGAGGCAGATGTCATCATGATTTTGGTTCCCGACCCCGTTCAAAAGAAGCTCTACGAAGAATCAATTGAGCCGCATCTCAAAGAGGGCGATGCCCTGTTCTTTGCACATGGTTTCAATATTCGTTTTGGGTACATCAAGCCACCGGCATTTGTTGATGTCGCGATGGTCGCGCCCAAGGGACCAGGCCACCTCGTTCGCCGCGAATTTGCCGCCGGACGTGGAGTGCCCGTGTTAGTCGCTGTTGAACAAGATGCCAGCGGAAAAGCATGGGCATTGGCATTGAGCTACGCCGCTGCAATCGGTGGGCTTCGTGCTGGTGGAATCAAGACCACCTTTACTGAAGAGTGCGAGACGGATCTATTCGGGGAACAGGCTGTGCTGTGCGGTGGGGCTTCTCAATTGGTTATGTACGGCTACGAAACCTTGATTGAGGCCGGTTACCAGCCCGAAGTTGCCTATTTTGAGTGCCTTCACGAACTCAAATTGATCGTTGACCTCATGTATGAGGGTGGAATCGCTAAGCAGCGCTGGAGTGTCTCCGATACAGCCGAATTTGGTGACTACGTTTCAGGCCCCCGGGTCATTGACCCGAGTGTCAAGGCGAATATGCAGGCTGTCCTCGCTGACATTCAAAACGGGAGTTTCGCCGAACGTTTCGTCAATGATTACAACAACGGAAGCCCCGAGTTCCTTGAGCTTCGCGCTAAAGGAGAAAAGCACCCAATTGAAGCAGTTGGCCGCAAGCTCCGTTCCATGATGTCGTGGGTTTCAGGCGATGATAAGGATTACGTTGAAGGTTCGGCCCAAAGGTAACTGGGGGAGAGCACTGGGGAGAGTAAAGCCTCACGAGCAGAGCTTTTGTTAGGTCATTAGGATTGGTCTGTGCCTAAATCCCGAGTACTCATAGCCGAAGAACTTTCACCTGCAACAGTCGAGGCTCTCGGCCCAGATTTTGAGATTATCAACTGTGACGGCGCCAATCGCGCGGAACTGCTCGCAGCGATTGTCGACGTTGATGCACTGCTCGTTCGTTCGGCTACCTTGGTGGATGCAGAGGCACTGGCGGCAGCGAAGAATCTCAAAGTCGTTGCCCGCGCCGGAGTCGGTCTTGACAACGTTGACGTCAAGGCGGCCACCCAAGCGGGAGTGATGGTTGTAAACGCCCCAACCTCAAATATTGTCAGTGCGGCGGAATTAGCAGTGGGGCTGCTTCTGGCCAGCGCTCGCAATATTGTGCCGGCCAATGAGGCACTGCGTAAAGGTGAGTGGAAGCGAAGCAAGTACACCGGTGTTGAAGTCGCGGACAAGGTTGTGGGTGTTGTAGGACTCGGGCGTATCGGAGTGCTCGTCGCTCAGCGACTCAGTGCATTTGGCGTCCGACTGATTTCCTATGACCCATATGTTCAACCAGCGCGAGCTGCTCAACTTGGGATTCGCATGGTGAGCCTTGACGAACTTTTGGTTGAGAGTGACTTCATCACCATCCACTTGCCGAAAACACCGGAGACAATTGGCCTTATCGGTGACGCGGAATTGCACAGGACCAAGCCAACAGTTCACATCATTAACGCCGCTCGTGGTGGAATCATCGATGAAACTGCGCTTTACAACGCGATTGTTGATGGTCGCGTGGCCGGCGCCGGAGTTGACGTCTATGGAAAGGAGCCGTGTACAGACTCTCCATTGTTTTCACTCGAGTCAGTTGTGGCCACTCCCCACCTAGGCGCATCAACCGATGAAGCTCAAGAGAAGGCAGGCATCTCCGTTGCTCGATCGGTTCGCCTGGCACTCGCCGGCGAACTAGTCCCGGACGCGGTCAACGTTCAGGGTGGCAATCTGCATGAAGACATTAAGCCATTGATTCCGTTGGCAGAAATGCTCGGCGCAATTGCATGCGCACTAGCGGATTCTGCGATAGTTCGGGTTGAAGTTGAAGTCAGAGGAGCCGTCGTAGATCATGACGTTCGTGTCTTAGAACTAAGTGCCACAAAAGGTATATTCCAAAACTTGGTACATGACCCGGTGTCTTTCGTTAATGCCCCGGTTCTCGCCGAACAGCGCGGAGTTGACATCTCTCTGAAAACAGACAGCATCAGTGACGATCACAAGAACTTGGTAAGCGTGAGTGTCACCCAGACCGATGGCGAGATCGTATGCGTCTCCGGGACGGTTGCCGGGAGCAAGCACCAAGCCAAAGTTGTCAATATCAATGGCTTCGACATTGATGTCCCGATTAGCTCACATATGGCATTTTTCCGTTACCACGATCGTCCTGGGGTTATTGGCCAAGTCGGTAATCTCTTGGGTAATTCAGAGATCAACATTGCCGGCATGCAGGTCAGTCGGGACAATGAAGGACATGCCCTGATTGTCCTGACGGTGGATTCACCGATCGCCCCCGCACTTGTGGATCAAATCACAGGCGAAATAGGTGCGCATACAGGCAAGTCAGTCGCGCTTTAGTTCCTTATCGCTCTGTTCACTGCACTGATAATTCCCTTGAGAGAAGACGTTGTGATGGAAGGATCAATCCCAACGCCCCAAAGGACTTTGCCGTTGACCGCGCATTCAAGGTAGGAAGCCGCGGTGGCGTCCCCACCTGCACTGAGGGCATGTTCGGTGTAGTCGAGGACACGAACGTCAATTCCATGGTCTCCCATTGCCTGGCAAAAAGCAGCAATTGGACCGTTGCCCGACCCGCTCAAGGTGATTTCACTCTCTCCATCAGTAATTTTCGCTTCAATCGTGGTGTGCCCGTCGACATCAGAGTTCTGACTGACAGAGCGCAAGGAGAAACGGCCCCATGGAGCTTGGGGGTCCGGCAGGTATTCGGATGAAAAGGCGGACCACATGGCACTAGGTGCGATTTCACCACCTTCGGTGTCCGTCACCTTCTGAATCACTTGTGAGAACTCAATTTGAAGCCGACGAGGTAGGTCAAGTCGATGCTCGGTGCGCATGATGTATGCGACTCCGCCCTTGCCTGACTGCGAATTCACCCGAATTACCGCCTCATAGGTACGGCCTAAATCCTGAGGGTCAATGGGAAGGTAGGGAACCTCCCAGCGAAATGAGTTGACGTCTGCACCGGCTGCTTGGGAATCAGCTTTCATGGCGTTAAGCCCCTTGTTGATTGCATCTTGATGCGATCCTGAAAAAGCCGTGAATACCAGGTCGCCACCGTACGGGTGGCGTTCGTGAACGGGGATCTGATTGCAGTATTCAACGGTACGCCTGATTTCATCGATATTGGAGAAATCAATCTCTGGGTCGATACCTTGGCTGAACAGGTTCATGCCCAGGGTCACCAGACAAACATTGCCGGTCCGCTCGCCATTGCCAAAGAGGCAGCCTTCAATGCGATCGGCGCCCGCCAAGTAGCCGAGCTCTGCGGCGGCAACACCTGTCCCGCGGTCATTATGGGGGTGAAGTGAGAGCACAATCGAGTCTCGGCGGGCAAGATTGCGATTCATCCACTCAATTGAGTCAGCGTAAATATTGGGAGTTGCCATCTCGACCGTGGCGGGGAGATTCAAAATGACCTTGTGATCAGGTGTTGGTTGCCACACTTCAGTCACCGCATCACAAATCTTCAGAGCGAACTCCAGCTCGGTTCCCGTATAGGACTCAGGAGAGTACTCAAAGTAGATGTCCGTATTTGGGGTGATTTCTTCTGCATATTTGGCACATAGTTGGGCCCCATGCACGGCAATGTCAATAATTCCCGACTCGTCAAGTCCGAAAACGACTCGTCGCTGTAGCGTCGAGGTTGAGTTGTAGAGATGCACAATCGCTTGCTTGGCCCCCACCAAAGATTCAAATGTTCGCTCAATGAGGTGTTCCCGTGATTGGGTAAGGACCTGGATCACGACGTCATCAGGTATTTTCCCTTCCTCAATAATTTGCCTCACAAAATCAAAATCTGTTTGCGAAGCTGAGGGGAATCCGACCTCGATTTCCTTGTAACCCATGGAGACGAGTAACTCGAACATTGCCATTTTGCGTGCAGGGGTCATGGGGTCAATCAGGGCTTGGTTGCCATCACGCAGGTCAACAGCGCACCACCGAGGCGCACTAGTCATTGATTTGGTGGGCCAAGTCCGATCAGGAAGGTCAATGGGGGTGAAGGCCCGGTAGCGGTGGAACGGCATTCCCGAGGTTTTCTGGCTGTTTCGCTCTTCGTAACTGTTTGCTGTGTTCATTATGGTCTCCGCGGCTAGATTATTTCGAATGGTGAGGTAACCGGCGAAGCAGATTCTTGCTCGACTGCTCCAGGATTTCGGCCCGCGACGAGGATCCGGCTGTTATGCCTCGGCGCGGCAGCGAAGTGAGGGCAGGAGAAGGCGGGTCATAATGCTTAAAGACTAGCACCGGTCTTTGAGAAGCCGAGTACCCACTAAAGTTCACGCATGAATGCCAACTACTCGATCGCACTTATCCCAGGAGATGGAATCGGCACCGAAGTGGTCGCTGAAGCCGTAAAGGTTTTACAGGCGGTAGCCCCGAAGGCCGGTTTCACGTTTGAAACAACGGAGTATGACTTAGGCGCTAAGCGTTACAACGCCACGGGAGAGTTGTTACCTGAGTACGTTATCGAAGAGTTGCGCGGCGCCGATGCGATTCTTTTGGGTGCAATCGGCGATCCAAGTGTCTCACCTGGAATCCTCGAGCGAGGAGTCCTACTGCCCTTGCGTTTCACCATGGATCATCACGTAAACCTGCGCCCCGTTAAACTCTACAAGGGCGTCACTGGGCCGTTGGCGGACAAAGGCCCCCAAGACATTGATTTCATTGTCTGCCGTGAAGGCACCGAAGGTCCCTACGTTGGAGTCGGTGGAACCTTGAGAAAAGACACGCCGCAAGAGGTGGCGACTGAAGTCAGCGTGAATACAGCATTCGGTGTTGAGCGCATTGTGCGAGATGCATTTGAAAGGGCGTCCCGCAGATCGCGTAAAAAGGTGACACTCGTTCACAAAACGAATGTGTTGGTTTTTGCTGGCAATCTTTGGGAAAGGACATTTAATCGCGTTGCGCTTGAATTCCCGGAAGTCACAACTGATTACTTACACGTTGATGCTGCATCGATGTTCTTCTTGACCAATCCGGAGCGGTTTGACGTGCTTGTCACAGACAACCTATTCGGAGACATCATCACTGACATAGGTGCTGCAATCGGTGGAGGGATTGGCCTAGCGGCCAGTGGCAATATCGACCCCAGCCGTAAAAATCCCAGCATGTTTGAACCTGTTCATGGTTCTGCGCCAGATATTGCGGGCCTAGGGAAAGCGGATCCCACAGCAACCGTGATGTCACTCGCCATGCTGTTGGACCATATTGGCGAAAGTCGAGCGGCAGCATGGATTGAGCAGGGCGTCGCCACAGATCTCGGTTCGCGAGGGTCCGAGGCGCGATCCACTTCAGAAATTGGATCTGCATTGGCGAATGCGAGTTTGACCGCGGCAGAAGGAAGTTGACATGTCCGGGCTGTGGAAGATTGAGAACAAAACTGCGGGTGCAGTGCGTCAATCTGATACACAACGCGAAGAAATCCTGGTAAACCCGGGTTTTGGAAGATACTTCACGGATTCCATGGTGACTGCGGACTGGGATGTGGAAAATGGTTGGCATGATGCCCAACTGATCCCCTACGGTCCGCTGGTTCTAGACCCGGCGACTAACTTCATGCACTACGGGCAAGCAATATTCGAGGGTCTCAAGGCGTATCGCCATGAAGATGGCAGCATTAAGACCTTTCGACCTTTTGAAAATGCGCGTCGCTTTGAACGTTCAGCTCGGCGTCTTGCTATGGCGGAGGTTCCGGAAGAGTTGTTTGTGGCCAGCATAGAAGAATTAGTCGCACATGATCAAGAATGGGTTCCCGCAGGGCGTGAGCGATCCCTTTACCTTCGGCCATTCCTCATTTCGACGGAGATTGGACTTGGGGTAAGGCCAGCAAATGCCTATAAATATATCCTCATTGCATCTCCTGCAGGTGCCTATTTTGCTGGAGGAATTAATCCAGTCTCGGTATGGATCTCAGATGAGTACGTACGTGCCGCTCAGGGAGGGACAGGGGAGGCGAAATGCGCAGGGAACTACGCAGCTTCGTTGCTCGCTCAGGCGGAGGCTTCTGCCCACGGCTGTGACCAGGTGGTCTGGCTTGACGCGGTTGATCGGCAGCGAATTGAAGAGATGGGAGGAATGAACCTGTATTTCGTCTACGGCGCAGGGGATTCAGCCCGAATAATGACGCCTGCTCTTACTGGTTCACTACTCCCGGGAATTACTCGCGAGTCCCTCATTACGGTGGCCACCGACCTCGGTATTCGGGTCGATCAGGGTGAGATCACAGTTGATCAACTCAGGGCTGGTTGTGAAAATGGAGAAATCACTGAAGTCTTCGCCTGCGGAACTGCCGCAGTTATCACTCCCGTTGGGACGGTTAAGAGCCGAACAAGCGGTTCATTTGATATCGCTGGAGGAAAGTCCGGTGAGATCACTTTGGCATTGCGCAATGCATTGCTCGACATTCAGTCAGGTGCGGTAGCTGATCGACACAACTGGATGCATGCACTCGTTAACTAAGCAAAGTCCATGTATGAAAAGATTTACTGTGGTGGAAACGGAGCAAGTGAATGACTAAGAACGACTCTTTTCATATCTATGACACGACTTTGCGAGATGGTGCTCAGCGCGAAGGCATTTCCTATTCAGTGAATGACAAACTCGCCGTGGCTCGTTTACTTGATGACTATGGCGTTGATTTCATCGAAGGTGGATGGCCCGGTGCTATGCCCAAAGACACCGAGTTCTTTCACATGGCCAAAGCGATTCCCTTCCGGCATGCCCAGTTAGTTGCATTTGGTGCTACTCGAAAGGCAGGAGTTGCCGTAGAAGAGGATTTGCAGGTCAAAGCACTGCTTGACAGCGAAGCGCCCGTCATTACGTTGGTGGCCAAGTCTGATATTCGCCATGTGGAACAGGCGCTTAAAACATCTGGTGCACAAAACTTGGAAATGGTGTCTGACACGGTCCGTTATCTAATCTCGCATGGTCGTAGAGTCTTTGTCGATCTGGAGCATTTCTTTGACGGTTATAAAGCCGATTCAGAATACGCTGTGTCGGTGCTCGTGGCCGCACATGACTCAGGGGCATCCGTTGTCGTCCTGTGTGACACTAATGGCGGTATGTTGCCGAGTGGCATCGAAAAAATTGTCCGAGAAGTGGGTGAACGCACGGACGCCAGAATCGGAATTCACTGTCAGGATGACACTGCCTGCGCGGTTGCAAACACACTGGCCGCGGTTGAGGCTGGGGCTACGCATGTTCAATGCACGGCCAATGGTTACGGGGAGCGAACAGGTAATGCCGACTTATTCGCTGTTGTCGCGAACTTACAGTTAAAGATGGGCATCGAGTGCATTCCTGCGGAAGCACTAGCCGAAACTTATCGGGTGTCGCACGCGATTGCTGAAATCGCGAATATCGCGCCGGACACTCACCAGGCCTACGCAGGGGTGTCGTCTTTCGCCCATAAAGCTGGGTTGCATGCGAGCGCCCTGAAAATTAACGCTGATTTGTATAACCATATTGATCCGGTAACAGTGGGAAATATCCAGCGAGTACTCGTGACAGAAATGGCCGGGCGGGCCTCGGTGGAGCTCAAAGGTGCCGAGCTAGGGATAGATCTGCGGGAGAGCCCAGCTGTAGTTTCTGCGGTTGTGGAACGAGTAAAGGCACTTGAGGCTGAAGGGTGGTCTTTCGAGGCAGCAGATGCCTCATTCGAACTACTTGTGCGCGAGGAGCAGGGCTCTGGACGAAAATTCACGGTCGAATCATGGCGAACAATTGTTGAGCAGCGTGAAGATGGAAAAGTTGTAAGCGAAGCAACCGTGAAATTGCATGCCAACGGTGAGCGTCTCGTCTCTACAGGGGAAGGAAACGGTCCAGTAAACGCGTTAGATAATGCTTTGCGAAACGCGATATCACAACTGTTCCCTGATCTGGGCAAGCTTGAATTGACCGACTACAAGGTGAGAATTCTCGAAGGAATTAAGGGAACTGGCGCAATTACACGTGTGCTGCTGGAAACCACCAACGGCGATCGTGCGTGGACCACGATCGGGGTCCATGAAAATGTAATCGCGGCATCGTGGCAAGCCTTGGACGACGCCGTCCATTATGGCTTGGTGCGCGGCCGGCCGTGAGATGCATATAGCCCAAGCCGGTAGTGTTGTGGCGTGCGTATTTGTCGGTTCAGTCATGGTGAAGAAGTAAGTTTCGGTGTACTCGATAACCTGGATGATCAAGGCGAACTCACAGAAAACTCCATAATTGCAATACTTAGGGGTCACCCATTTGGTGAACTCGATCCGGATGGTCGTGTGATTGCAGCCTCATCGGTAAAACTTCTAGCACCAATTCTTCCCAGTAAAATTATTGGCATTGGCAAAAACTACGCGGAGCATGCCGTCGAAATGAATAGCGTGCTACCTACAGAGCCACTCATGTTCCTTAAACCGAATACATCGGTCATTGGACCAAATGAATTTATCGTGCTCCCGCAGCAATCATCGATTATTCATCACGAGGCAGAGTTAGCGATTGTTATTGGCCGATTCTGTAAAGACGTTCCGCGAGGGCGAGTCGACGAGGTGGTTTTGGGTTATACCTGCGCAAATGACGTTTCTGCTCGTGACGTGCAACAAATGGATGGGCAATGGACAAGGGCAAAGGGATTTGATACTTTCTGCCCGCTTGGACCATGGATTGAAACTGATTTAGATCCAACTAATCTGACTATTTCAGCATATGTTGGGAGCCAACAGCGCCAATCGGGGAACACGAAAGATCTCGTCTTTTCAGTTGTCGATTTAGTGAGTTATGTAAGCCACCAAATGACCTTGCTCCCAGGAGATGTAATTCTTACAGGTACGCCCGCCGGTATCGGGCCAATTATTGCGGGGGATGAAATTGAAATCGCAATTGAAGGAATTGGAAGTTTGGTCAATACGGTAAAGGATGCTCAATGAGTGACATTCGAGTTCGATTCTGCCCGTCTCCTACGGGGAATCCACACGTTGGCATGATTCGAACGGCGCTTTTCAATTGGGCATTTGCCCGTCACGTCGGGGGAACCTTTGTATTTCGCATAGAGGACACAGATGCAGCTCGCGACTCGCAGGATTCTTATCTTGCACTTTTGGAAAGTATGCGCTGGCTTGGATTGGATTGGGATGAAGGCCCCGAAGTTGGTGGTTCATACGGTCCATATCGTCAGTCTGAACGGATGGGAATCTATGCGGACGTTGTTGAGAAACTTCTCGTGGCTGGATTTGCCTACCGTTGCTATTGCAGTGCCGCGGAACTGGAATTAAAGCGCGAGCTTGCCGCCGCGGAAAAGCGAACCCCAGGCTATGACGGTTCCTGCAGGGAATTGAGCGCGGACCAGGTGGCTGCTTTTTTGTCTGAGGGTCGTGAACCTGTTATTCGGTATCGAATGCCAGGGACCGACTTCACCTGGAATGACCTCATTCGCGGGGAGGTTACTTTCCAAGCGGAACATGTCCCTGATTTTGTATTGGTCCGAGCAAATGGCGATCCCTTATACACGTTAGTGAACCCGGTCGACGACGCAATGATGAACATTACCCATGTGTTGCGAGGTGAGGATCTTCTATCTTCGACGCCTCGGCAACTTGCACTCTTTGAGGGACTCATCTCGACAGGAGTTGCACAATTCACGCCTGCGTACGGACACTTGCCTTATGTCATGGGAGAGGGCAACAAGAAGCTGTCCAAACGTGATCCGGAGTCTTCACTCGCTATGTACCGCTCAAAGGGATACTTACCAGAAGCATTATTGAACTACCTAGCTCTACTGGGCTGGTCCATGGGCAATGACGTTGAGTTCTTTTCGCCTAAGGAGTTGACGGAGGCGTTTACCTTAGAACGGGTTAACCCCAACCCTGCACGATTCGATTTGAAGAAATGCACCTCGGTTAACGGGGATTGGATTCGTTACATTCCTGAATCTGATCTGTGTGACCGACTTGTCCCTTTCATGGAGTCTGCAGGGGTCACTTCAGCACACATCACCGTCGAGGAAAAGGCTCTATTGGCTCAAGTTGTTCCGTTGATCCAAGAAAGACTCGACACACTCGATGCCGCCCCCGCATTGGTTGAATTCCTTTTCATTCCTGCAGCGCAAGTGAATATTGATCCAGTTTTGTGGACAAGCGAATCAGCTGAGGTCCTTACTACAGCAGGGAGGGTCCTCGCTGAGGTTGTCGAATGGACGGCGGAGGGTATCCAGGCCGCCCTGCGGGAATCTCTCATCGAAGGGTTGGGTCTCAAACCGAAATTAGCTTTTGGGCCTGTTCGAACGGCAATTTGTGGACGGAAAATTTCTCCACCGCTCTTTGAGTCAATGGAGATATTGGGTAAGGATGAGTCGCTATTGAGAGTTGAAAATGGACGTGTCCATGCGTTGGCCCGACCTTTGAGCGAGTAATTTTTTCCCACCGATAGACTTTCCCGGCACCCTTGGGGTATGGGGTAATTGGCAGCCCAACTGATTCTGATTCAGTTAGTCTAGGTTCGAGTCCTGGTACCCCAGCGAATCGCGTACTTTTGCGATTTTTTTCACGGCCCCGTTGTGTAGTGGCCTAGCACGCCGCCCTCTCAAGGCGGTAGCGCGGGTTCGAATCCCGTCGGGGCTACAACGGTGGGGGAGTCCAACTGGATTCTCCCACCTTGAGACAACGCGTATTGATGAATGGGAGTAGAACATGGGTCGCACATTGGCGGAGAAGGTCTGGTCGGACCACATTATCCATGAAGGTGATGGACTACCGGATCTCTTATACATAGACATGCATCTGGTTCACGAGGTCACCAGTCCACAGGCTTTTGACGGATTGCGTGCTACTGGTAGGCCTTTACGACGACCCGACCTCACGATTGCAACCGAGGACCACAATATCCCCACAGTAGATGTTGACAAGCCGATTGCGGACCCTGTTTCGCGCATCCAAGTTGAGACTCTTCGCAAGAACTGTGAAGAGTTTGGCGTCACGCTTTTCCCCCTTGGTGATCTAGAACAAGGAATCGTTCACGTTGTTGGGCCACAAATGGGTCTCACCCAACCAGGTATGACGATTGTGTGCGGGGATTCACACACAAGCACCCATGGTGCCTTCGGGGCCTTAGCTTTTGGTATCGGTACCAGCGAGGTTGAACATGTGATGGCCACGCAAACCCTGCCACTCAAGCCATTTAAAACGATGGCAATCAACGTGGAGGGCAAATTGCCACTAGGGGTTAGTGCAAAAGACCTCATCCTCGCGGTCATTGCTCAAATTGGAACTGGTGGCGGTCAAGGGTATGTCTTGGAATACCGCGGTGAAGCGATCAAAGCACTATCCATGGAAGGCCGAATGACAATCTGCAATATGTCAATCGAAGCGGGTGCCCGCGCTGGCATGATTGCACCCGATGCAACGACCATTGAATACATCAAAGGAAAGCCGCACGCGCCGCATGGGGAAGATTGGACGCATGCCCTGTCTTATTGGGAAACACTCGTCACGGATCCAGACGCAAAATTTGATAAAGAAATCACGATCGATGCCTCTTCATTGCGTCCCTTCGTGACATGGGGGACGAATCCGGGCCAAGGTTTGCCACTTGATCAGTCAGTTCCTGATCCCCAATCATTTTCTGATCCAGTTGAGCGAAAAGCTGTGGAGAATGCCCTGGCCTATATGAATCTTGTCCCCGGTCAACCACTTAAGGAAATTGCGGTTGACACGGTTTTTCTTGGGTCCTGCACTAACGGTCGCATTGAAGATCTGCGCGCCGCCGCAAATGTCATCAAGAATCGAAAGGTCGCTCGAGGCGTTCGACTTCTCGTCGTCCCAGGATCAACTCGAGTGCGGATAGAGGCAGAGCATGAGGGTCTGGATCAAATCTTCCTTGACGCAGGAGCCGAGTGGCGCGGCGCTGGTTGCTCAATGTGTCTGGCTATGAACCCCGATAAATTGACGCCCGGTGAGCGAAGTGCGTCAACGTCAAATCGTAATTTTGAAGGACGCCAAGGCCCTGGCGGTCGAACGCATCTAGTCTCCCCCGAGGTGGCAGCGGCGACTGCCGTTCGGGGCACACTCAGCGACCCAACAGATTTAGTGGAGGTTTAAACATGGATGCATTTACCGTTCACACGGGTACTGCGGCACCGCTACATCGAAGCAATGTCGATACGGATCAAATAATTCCTGCTGAGTACCTAAAGCGAATCACCAGGCACGGCTTTGAAGACGCTTTATTTGCCAGCTGGCGAAATGACCCGGAGTTTGTGCTCAATCTTCCCCAGTATGAAGGATCCTCAATCTTGATTGCTGGCCCCGATTTTGGGACTGGATCTTCACGTGAGCATGCCGTTTGGGCTCTGCAAGATTACGGATTCAAAGTGATTCTTAGTTCACGTTTCGCTGATATCTTCCGGGGAAACTCGGGTAAGGGTGGTCTGCTCACCGCGGTTATCCCTCAAGATGCCATTGAGAAACTGTGGGAAATCATAGAATCTAGCCCTGCCACACCAGTGACCGTGGATCTGCAGGAACGAACGGTAACTGCTGGAGACTACTGCTGTGATTTTGAAGTCGATGATTATGTTCGCTGGCGCCTGCTGGAAGGGCTTGACGACATAGGGATAACCCTTGAGCACGCGGACGCAATAGCTGAGTTCGAAAGAAACCGCCCTTCATTTAAGCCTGTTCTTAACTAGTATTCGTGAAGTCGCGAAGTCGCGCAAAAACCTAGTCACAATGTCACAATTCAGGTCACTCGGGAAAGCAAAAGATGTTGCGCGGCAACGCCTTTCGGCGTGGCTAATGGGAAATATTAACAATTTCAAGTTACATTTAGGCGTTGATCACAAGATCAACCTAATCACCCTCCGGAGGGGTTAAATCGTGAACAAAGCAGAACTCATTGATGCAGTAGCGGGCCGTGGCGACGTTAGCAAGCGCGAAGTCACCGAAATCGTGGATGCATTCATCGAAGAAATCAAGAAGTCCGTAGTACGAGGCGACAAAGTTGCTATCAGTGGATTTGGAATCTTCGAAGCCCAAGCCCGCAAAGCGCGCCTTGGCCGTAATCCACGCACTGGCGAAACCGTAAAGATCAAGGCAACCAAGCTTCCCAAGTTCCGTCCAGGCGCAGAGTTCAAAGCTGTCGTTTCAGGTGCAAAGAAGATTGCAACTGCCGCACCTAAGAAAGCTGCACCAAAGAAGGCCGCAGCAAAGAAAGCTGCACCAAAGAAGGCCGCAGCAAAGAAAGCTGCACCAAAGAAGGCCGTAGCAAAGAAGGCTCCTGCTCGTCGTAAGTAATTTTTGAGAACAAAGATGGTCGTGTCCAATGGGAGCGACCATCTTTGTTTTTTTACAGCGTTATCCGTTTGTTTTCCGAGTCGATACGGATCCTTTGTCCAACGCGTGGCGCTATTATCCCGGGCATCGTGTAATCGGAGTATGACCGTTGAAGGCCAGATTCGTCGGCTGCCGTCAGTGGATTGACCCCGGATATCGTTGCACTGTACATAGTAGGAGCAGTTAATGCCTTCAGCGTCTGTTGACCAACCCCAATGCGAATGGCATCCCATAGGTCTGTCGCAGTATCCACGTCGCGGCGTGCACCAGGGGAGCCACCAATCTCGACGGCCCCATGTATCCGGTGATCTGCGCGGGATCGAAGCCCGAACCGTGGCTTGGCGTCGGATCCCGGCAGGCGAGCCCACATCGTACTTCCAGTCCCCGCTGAATCACAGGTGAACGAACTTTCGTGGTGAGTGGCTTGCATAAGGAAAAAGTCCACATCGGCTGTGCTCAGGCACGGCAGATCACCCAATGCGATAACAATGCCGTAGTTATTCGCAACACTTTTCAAGCCAAGTTCCAACGCGGGAAGTAGCCCGGTTGAAGCGTCTTCGAGGATGACATCTCCACCAAGATTTTCAACCAAGGTTGCCACCTCTTTATCTGCAGTGATTACGGTGAGTCGAGCCACGTTGGCTGAGCCCAGTAGTGCCGCAACCGTGTCGGCCAGGAAAGCGGCGGCCAAGTCACTTCGGTCTAGCCGAGACTTTGAGTTGTGAAGCACCTTTGCAGGAATTAGTGCATGCCACTTGATTCCTTGGGGTACAGAGTGGTCCAACATGGGTCCATTTAATCGGGTTCGCAGGTACGCTGATCCGGTGGCTGGATATACGACAAGGCGATCAAAGATCGGTCTTGGCTTTCGGATTGCCGTTTTCTTCGGCCTTCCGTTTCTTAAACTCTTTACTAAATGGAATTGGCGTGGTTTTGAGCAACTGTCACAGCACGACGGTGGCATTGTTGTTGCGACGAATCACACCTCTTGGTTTGATCCGTTGGCCGTTGCGCACCCACTTTGGGCACATGACCGGCCACCTCGATTTTTGGGCAAGGAATCTGTATTTAGAGTTCCAGTTTTCGGTTGGATAATTTCCAGTGCTGGGCAGATTCGGGTTTATCGTGAATCTAGTGAGGCTGTATTTGCGTTGCGGGACGCAGTTGATGCCGCGAGTTCCGGTGAGTGTGTGGTGGTTTACCCCGAGGGGACTATTACCCGTGATCCACATTTATGGCCTATGCAAGGGAAGACTGGCGCCGTGCGTATAGCGTTGGAATCAGGGTGCCCGCTCTTCCCGATGGTGCAGTGGGGTTCACACAAGGTAATCGGACCATATAAAAAAGAGTTTCATCTTTTACCGCGCAAAACAATGAATGTCTGGTTGGGTGAGCCGATGGATCTTGCCCGATATCGTGATAAGGAATTGACTCCCGAATTACTGCATGAGGCGACAGACAACCTGATGCTCACTATTGCTCGTATGGAAGGTGAGATCAGGGGAGAGGCTCCACCGACCGTGCTCTATCGTCATACTGTGAATCACGGGAGCGATCAGTGACGAAGGTGGCCATGATGGGTGGCGGATCCTGGGGCACAGCCTTCGCCGCTGTTTTGGCCGATGCGGGATCGCAGGTGACATTGTGGACTCGGAGCGAGGAAATTGCTGCGGATATCAATACATCTCACCGAAATAGCCGATACCACCACGACGTAGATTTACCCGAATCAATTGTTGCAACTACCCATCCACTAACTGCTCTCGAGGGCGCTGCCATCGTCGTTTTAGCGGTACCCGCTCAATCACTTCGAGGGAATTTGATTCAGTGGGCGAAGTGGGTTGCGCCTGAAGCTCTGTTTGTCAGTCTCATGAAGGGTATTGAACTCGGGACGTTAATGCGCATGAGTGAGGTAATTGTCGAGACTACGGGTGCTAATCCCGATCGCATCTCTGTTGTTTCCGGGCCGAACCTGGCGCGGGAGATCATTGCACGACAGCCGACGGCAACAACGGTGGCAGCGCCCACCGAGGCAGGGGCAATTGCCATCCAGAGAGCGTGCACTACAGACTATTTCCGCCCCTATTGGTCAACGGATGTAATCGGCACGGAGATTGGTGGAGCGGTTAAAAACGTGATCGCATTGGCCAATGGAATCGCGGTCGGCATGGGCCTGGGTGAGAATTCTCAATCTTCTTTGATCACTCGTGGATTGGCCGAAATTGGCAGATTAGGTGTCGCACTCGGTGCCGATCCCTTGACATTTCAAGGACTTGCAGGCGTGGGTGATCTGGTAGCCACCTGTCAATCACCACTTTCACGTAACCGGACTTTCGGTGAGAATCTTGGAAAAGGTCTCACGGTAGAAGAAACAATTGTGATTACAAATCAGACGTGTGAGGCGTACAAAAGTTGCCAACCAATTTTAGAAATGGCGCAGAAGTTAGGAGTGGAAATGCCGATAACGAATGAGGTGGTGGAGGTATTACATTTCGGCAAGCCGCCACGTGAGTTATTGAAATCCTTTATGGCGCGCGACACAAAATCAGAGATTTAGTCGTTAAGGGTTTGAGAGTGCTTGATTCAGGTCGGTCCAAAGGTCATCGGGGTGCTCAATTCCAAATGAAAGCCGAATCAAGTTTTCGGGAACACCATGGCTTTCAAGTGGCCATCTGCGCCTGCGTTCTAGCAGTGATTCGACCCCGCCCAAACTCGTAGCGTAAGTCCACAGCCGAGTTGATTCGCATACTTGATCAGCACTTCCAACAACCTCAATCGCGGCAATTGTGCCCCAGCCCGGATACCTCACCCGTGAAACATTCGGATGCGACTCTAACTGTGAAACCAAGGTAATCGCGTTGTACTCTGATTTTTCGTATCGGATAAAAAGAGTTCGCAAACCGCGCAAGGCAAGGTAGCAATCAAATGGACTAGGCATAGCACCGAGTAACACCCGCCGTACTTGCAGTTGCTCCCAAGCCGTTCGATCCGAAGTGATTACAGCGCCCATGAGTAGATCTGAATGTCCACTAAGGATTTTGGTAACACTGTGCAAAACAAAATCGGCACCCATGGCCAGCGGATTTTGACGCACTGGACTTGCAAAGGTGTTGTCGACAATTGTGGTAACACCACAATCTCGAGCGCGAGTGAGTAGAACCTCAAGTTCAGCAACATCAAGCAGTGGGTTAGTTGGGGATTCAAGCCAAAGAATGTGGTAGTCGGGTAGAAGGTCCGTGATTACCTGAGTTTCGGTAACATCGCACGTCGTGAGTTCGATCTGCCCGCGTTCATGTAATTCGCGCAACCGCACGGCAACACCGGTGTACGCGGTGGTTGGTGCGATGACTTTCGAACCCATGGGCCACAGATCCATCAGTGAATTGGCGGCAGCCATACCGGAGGAAAAAACGATTGCATCCCCTCCTTCCAGTCCTCCCAGTGCTTCTTCCAGGGATGAGGCGCTCGGGTTACCTTCACGGCTATATTCATATGCTCCGCCCGCATGGAAAGTGGAAGCGGGGAAAATCGGGGTGTTGACCGGATTGGAGGGTGTTGCGGGTGGCCGACCCGAATTCACCACCCAGGTACTGGGATCCATGTCCTTGTAATCCATGAGCACACCTTAACGGCCAGCCGATTCACGTCTCGTCGTTTCACTATGCGTATAAACCCGGCCTCCAGATTTAATTCGTGAGTGTTTCTTGGGGCAGCACTTCCAACGGGAAAAATCATGCCCACTACGGTGAGGCCATGCCTTTTGATCCAAGGACACGCATCGCGCTCGTTTTTGGAGGGCGAAGCCCAGAACACTCAATTTCATGTGTGAGTGCGAAGTCAGTACATGCAGCACTCGTGGATATTGGCTACGAGGTTCTCTGTATCGGTATCACTCGTACGGGGAATTGGGTTGAGGTTACTTCCGCGGAAGTTGCAGATTATGACATCACGGAGAACCATCATCCAGAGGTTGTTGATCGACCGGAGTCCATTCGACTCGTGATGAATGCAACGGGGCCAGGCGTTGAAAGTAATGGCGAGTTTCTTCCCATCTCAGTTGCATTCCCAGTAGTGCATGGCGAGGGTGGTGAAGACGGCGCCATCCAAGGACTGTGTCAAAGTATGGGGATTCCTGTGGTTGGTTCAGGTGTGCGTGCCTCTGCAATCTGTATGAATAAATTGACCGCGAAAGAGTTAGTTCGTGCAGCGGGAATTGATGCAGGCAACTGGTTCGGCCAAAATGATTCACAGGTAGTCGTAAGGCCGGCTGCTGATGTCTTCCCATTTCCGTGGTTCGTGAAGCCGGCTACGGGGGGTTCCTCAATTGGGATCAGTCGCATTAATTCACCATCTGAATACGAACAGGCATGCAGGGAAGCGTTCCTTAGCTCACGTCAAGTAATAGTAGAACAGGGTTTGACTCGCCCGCGTGAGCTGGAAGTTGGGATTCTGGTAGGAGAAACCGGGATTGAAGCCAGCCCAGTTGGTGAAATAAAGGTTAAAAAGGACTTTGAATATTATGACTTTGATGCGAAATACATTAGCGATGGCGCGGAATTAATCGTCCCGGCGCCACTTGACCGTAATGTTGCACAGGAAGTACAACGGCTTGCCATTCGTGTCTTCGAAGTGTTGGGATGCGCAGGGTATGCCCGCATCGACTTTTTCCTTGATGGTGAAAGAATTGTGTTTAACGAGGCGAATACCATTCCCGGCTTCACTCCAATCTCCATGTTTGCGCGCATGTGGTCGTATACGGGCATGGAGTTTCCGCAAATTGTTGACCAATTAGTGCGGTCAGCCATGGAAAATGAACGGCCCTAGGAAATATTCAGGTTATGTGTTCAGTCACCCTCCAGAGAACTGATAGTCGAACTCAACTCGGTCAGTATTTCAGCTGTTGTGTTGTAATCGCTGGGTATTGAAACCTCCACCAATTCGATAGTCTCCATCGAAGTGAATCTCACCCCGGCCTGCAGTTCCTCGGGGTACCAGCTGACGTTGTTGACCGCGAGGAGTTGACTCGCCGTTGAAAAGGCTTCTGGCATGGCGACACCACAACGAAGCACGATTGCTGGGTCCCCCCAGGCCTTAGTGCCAGGGGAGTCTGGGTTCGTGTCTCGCAATAGCGCTCCACCGAGAGTGACGGGAAGAATATTCCCCAAATCGGCACAAAATTGGTTCGCTGAACCTTGGGCTGGATCAACATCGAGAGGAGAACTGCAAGCGCTAGTGCTTACCAAGATGGTGAGGCAACAAAGGAGCGTCGCTATTTTCCTAGCCAAGGTTCACGACGGGACAGGTTAATGTGCGGGTGATCCCCGGGACTGATTGAATCTTTGCAACGACAAGTCGACCGAGTTCGTCCATGGTGACGGCTTCGGCCTTAACAATAACGTCGTAAGGCCCGGTGACATCTTCGGCGACTGCTACCCCGAATATCTCCCGAATCGACTCGACGACGGTGGCCGCCTTGCCTACTTCGGTTTGAATTAATACATATGCTTGGACCGACATAGCCTCACCCTATATTTGAGTGGGGGACTTTACCTCGAAGATCACCCGAAAGGCTCAAAGTTGTGAGTTCCGATCCCAGCAGCGCCACTCTCGCCGATCTCGGTGAATCAGGTTTGGTCGCCAAAATTTTGGCACGCATTAGTGAATCGCAAGTACAAAGCTCAAGTGTCGAGATAGCGGCAGGTGATGACGCGGCAGTCATAAATACTTCAGGATCTTCATTTGTTCTTAGTGTCGACATGTATGTCGAGGGGAAGCACTTTCGAACCGACTGGTCAACGGCGATTGAGATTGGTCGACGTTGCGCGGCGGCCTCGATCGCTGATGTGTGTGCAATGGGAGCTATTCCGGTCGGGGTGCTCCTTGCGATTGGATTACCTTCTACCACTGCTTCACCTTGGGTGGAGGATTTCATGGCGGGCTTCATGCAAGAAACAAGCGATGCGAGTTCGATTCTTCTTGGTGGGGACGTTAGCGGAAGTGAGAGCATCGTGATTTCCGTTACCGCCTTGGGAACCGTTGTTACCGGAGCCGCGATCACGCGCAGTGGCGCCCGCGCGGGTGACATCGTTGGAATTTGCGGTCGATCTGGGATGGCTGCTGGCGGACTTCGCGTGCTGCAGCGTGGCCTACGCTCGCCACGAGCATTGGTAGACGCATTTCGAGTCCCTGAAATTGACTACTCTGCAGGTGTACGAGCGGCTAAAGGTGGCGCAACATCGATGATCGATGTTTCTGATGGCTTAGTTGCCGACCTGGAAAACATTGCCCGTGAATCGGGTGTGGGAATCGAAATAGATACGGAGAAAATTGTGGTGCCTGCAGAATTAGTGTCAACGGCGGCCGCCTTTGGTGCCGACCCAATGGCTTGGATCTTGGCAGGAGGGGATGACCATGCATTCGTCGCAACTTTCCCACCCACAAAGCCATTGCCAGCAGGCTTTGCGGCAATTGGAACGGTGGTAATCGACCGTGTCGGTGAAGTCCACATTGATGGAGTGCGCTATGAGGACGCGTACGGAGCCACGCCCGGATTCCAACATTTTTCGTCGTAGCGTACGAGTGACAGAGTGTTTACTGCTGAATGTTTAGTGCCAGGTGTTTAGGAAGCGCGAGCTACTTTGCCAGCTTTGATACACGAGGTGCATACATTCAGACGCTTGGGGGTCTTTCCAACCAGTGCGCGAACGCGCTGGATATTCGGATTCCAGCGACGGTTGGTCTTGCGCTGTGAGTGGGAAACGTTATGCCCGAAGCTAGGGCTCTTTCCGCAGATATCGCAGTTTGCAGCCACAATGACTCCTTCGGTCAATTTAAAGAGGTGGATCCAGGCGGATCCGGTTGGACATATGGGTCGAATGCGAGAAGATTGCTCACCTCGTGCTAAACCCTGTGAAGAATAGCCGATCAACTGCAATGTGATGAAGGAGGGGCTATGGGAGAGTCGATCACCGAATCGAACATTGCCCCGATTTCGAGTTTCACCCTGCCCCTCTTGCACACCTGGCTGGTTGAGGCCCAGAACGCCTTACGGGCAGCGCGTGAAGAAATTGATGCTCTCAACGTGTTCCCCGTTCCAGATGGGGACACGGGAACAAACCTGTACCTCACAGTGGAAGCCGCCTGCGCTGCATTTATTGAGCCATGTGAGGACCTCGGCGCAGCGGCCCTTGGGGTCGGTCGAGCGGCGATCTTGGGGGCTAGAGGAAACTCGGGAGTAATCTTTTCGGCCCTACTGCGTGACTTGGTGGCGGAGTTAGCAAAAAGCCCAGAGAACTTCGCGCATGCTCTTTCCCAGGGTGCCAGCGGCGCTTATTGCGCCGTCGCTTCACCCCTTGAAGGAACAATTCTTACGGTGGCCTCCCATTCAGCCCAAGAGGCAGTTTTGGTCGCATCTCGGGGTGCAGATTTGGCGGAGGTGGCGATTGCCGCAGCGGACGCTGCATACAACTCATTACTTCTCACTCCAGAATTGCTGATTCAATTACGTGATGCGGGTGTAGTTGATGCCGGAGGTCGTGGGTTGGTTGTCGTGCTTGACGCATTGGTCACGGTACTGACAGGTCATACACCTCGGCGCACAGACCATGCGGTTACCCCAGTTACCCAATATTCACAATCACAGGGACCCTTGGGGAACAAGAGTGGGGAAATTGAGTGTGAAGTGATGTATCACTTTGAGGCGAAAGAGAGTGCGCAATTACGAAATGTTCTGGAGGGGCTTGGAACGAGTGTGATGGTTGCTGGGATTGATTCACTGTGGAAAGTTCACGTACACGTCCCATTGCACAGGGTCTCGCAATGCATAAACGCTGGGTTGACACGGGGGATCGTGACTCAGGTTTGTGTTGAAGCCCTTGACCTACATTCCACAAATCCAGTTCATTTGGAATCGCATGAGACTAGGTCACGCATCTTGATTGCGGTCACGCACGGGGAAGGAGTCCAGCGACTGCTGGAGTCACTTGGAGTCACCTGTATTCCCACTCCTGCGCGTCAACAACCCTCTGCTGCCGAGATCATCTCAGCAATCAAGGGAAGTGAGGCAAGGGAAATAGTTATTCTTCCTGCAGATCGCGATACGCATCCAGTTGCCGACATTGCAGCATCAGACATGCGATCTATGGGCTACCGCGTCTCGGTGATTCCCAGTCGTGCCATCACTCACTCCTTGGCGGCTATTGCTGTCCACGATCCCTCATTGGAATTTGACCGTGATGTTGTCTCGATGACTCGGGCGGCCAGTGCGACCCGCTACGGTGCAATCACACGAGCCACTCGAGATGTCTTGACCATGGCCGGTGCATGCAAATCCGGTGATTACCTCGGACTGATCGACGGTGAAATTAGTGTTATTGAAAGCAACCTCCTGACAGTAAGTGAACAAATTGTACGCAGAATGCTCACTCCAGGAGCTGAATTGTTGACGATTGTCACGGGTAGTGAATTGACAGACTCGGAAATTGAATTATTCCTGACGTGGGTTAAAGCGAGCTATCCCTTGATTGAACTCGAAATCGTTTCAGGTGAGCAGCCATTATGGCCGTTCATTTTCGGGGTCGAATAGCGTGAGTGGGATTGATAGTTTTTTGAGTACATCCCTCAAGGAACTCATTGGTGGAAAAAGTGCCGCAAGTCTGGAAAAGGCTTTCGGAATCACCCGAGCAGGGGAGCTTCTTAATCACTATCCGCGGAGATACATTGACAGAGGAAGGCTCACAACTTTCAGTAATGTGGAGGTGGGAGTCCCCGTAACAATTATGGCCACCATTCATAGCGTTGAGACCCGACGCATGACCCAAAAGCGTGGCTTCATTCTGGTTGTGAAAGTCACTGACGGCCTTGACTTCATAGAGCTCACATTCTTCAACCAGAAATGGCGTGAGAAGGATTTGAAGGTGGGCCGAAGCGGGTTGTTCGCAGGGACGGTATCTGAGTACCGAGGCGTGAGAACACTGACACACCCAAAATTTGCACTCTTCGCCGACATTGGGCTGGATATTTCACAGGAAACTGATGCAATCACGAACTTCACGGGGGAGATCATCTCCGTCTATCCAAGTTCTCAGGACCTGGCTTCGTGGCAAATTCAGGCGGCCATTGACGTTGTCCTGACTTCAGCGAATGAACTTATGGACCCAATTCCAGCAGAACTTGTCGCCAAACATGGTTTTATGACCAAACTCGAATCCCTTCATGCAATTCATCAACCTAAAGATCATGATGAAATTGTTCGGGCGACTCAGCGGATTAAATATGAAGAAGCATTTATTTTGCTCGCACTGATGCGCCAGCGAAAAAGTCAAGCGAAAGCAGCGATTGCTCATGCTCGAAATGGATCAGACGGGGTGGTCCTCTCTGAATTTGATAATTCCCTTCCATTTGAGTTGACACAGGGCCAACGTGAAGTAGGTAAGGAAATCGCCCAGGACCTAGCAAGAAGCATTCCCATGACAAGACTGTTGCAAGGTGACGTGGGTAGTGGTAAGACAATCGTTTCAATCCGCGCAATGCTTGACGTGATTTCTTCAGGAGGTCAAGTGGCTTTGCTCGCTCCGACGGAGGTGCTGGCCGTTCAGCACCTTGAGTCCCTTCAAAGGTTTCTGAAGGGGGTTACTTCGCGAACGATTCGTGTTGACCTTCTTACGGGAGCCATGCCAGTGGCAACGAGGCGTCAGGTGCTCCTCAATGCACGAAGTGGAGACCTTGACATCCTTGTTGGGACGCACGCACTGCTGGAAGAAAAGGTGCATTTTTTTGATTTAGGGCTCATCGTCATAGATGAGCAACATCGCTTCGGTGTGGAGCAACGTGCGGTCATGCTCACGAAAGGCAAAGGCGAACTGCGTCCGCATTTGTTGGTCATGACGGCGACTCCGATTCCGCGAACTGTGGCCCTCACGATCTTTGGGGATCTGGACGTTTCAACCTTGACAGAGTCACCATCCTTGCGAGCAGAAGTGCAGACTCACCTCGTATCGACTTCAGGAATGCCTCGAAGCGTGTTGCGGGTGTGGGAGCGAATGGCCGAGGAAGTCGCTGCTGGGAACAAAGTCTTCGTAGTTTGTCCAACCATTTCTCGATCGGAAGTTGATCCTAAAAAAGTTAAGACGTCACAAGTGAAGACCCCGCAGCCTGAGCCGCTGGCTTCAGTCGAGGAAACGTATGAATCACTAACCAGACAATTTCCGCACATCGAATTTGCAATGTTGCACGGTGGATTGGACTCACACAACAAGCAAGAAATAATGCATCGTTTCGGTGGATTGGAAGGGCCCAACATTGACGTCTTGATTGCAACAACGGTAATCGAGGTGGGAGTCGACATCCCCGAAGCAACCATGATGGTGGTGCTCAACGCCGAGAGATTCGGAATGTCACAACTGCATCAACTACGGGGGCGTATTGGTCGTGGTTCATTACCGGGGCTGTGCATCCTTGTTCATGGCTTTTCATACAGCTCCGCATCAACTGATCGGCTAAGTGCAATGCGTGATTCGCGTGATGGATTCATACTCTCCCAGAAGGATCTTGAAATTCGCGGCGAAGGCGACGTCCTTGGACAGGATCAATCTGGGGCGCTGAGTTCGCTACGACTCCTGAAAATAATTGATGACCTAGACTTCATTGAGACCGTACGAATTGAAATCGAAGAGTTGTACGAAGGCAATAGTTGGGATTCAGTACTTCAGGCGATTGACTCCTTTGAAATTGCACGTGCACAGAATTTAGAAAAGGCCTAATGAGAATCATTTCAGGATCCGCTCGTGGTCGAAAGCTGCAGGTTCCCCTCGTCGGAACGCGCCCTACATCCGATCGGTTAAGGGAGGCAATGTTCTCGACCATTAATTCCCATCTGGCCAAAAGGAATGCTGAGTGGACCCAAGTGAACTTCGTAGACCTTTTCTCTGGATCTGGCGCGGTGGGTCTTGAAGCCAAAAGTCGTGGGGCGCGGCAGGTAGTCCTCGTCGAAAATGACGCAAAAGCCCGCTCCATTATTCAGAATAATTCTTCGCGCTCTGGTTTAGAAGTTCAACTCGCCAGCACTGACGCGTATTCATGGGTTCCCACATTCGAGGTCAGCATCCTTTTTTTGGATCCGCCATATGCTCACTCTGATGCCCAAGTTCAACAATATTTGTCAAAAATATGTGAAACAGAGGAGCTCGCTGGGGCGCTACTCATTTGTGAGCGCGGAGCGCGGTCAGTTTCGCCCTTTGCCCAGGTTTCGCCGAAAGTTGTGCCACTTACATGGGAACGTTCTTATGGCGACTCTAAACTTTGGTACGGTCAGGTGGGAACGGATCCGATTACGTGAGGAATGCAGATGCGAGTTGCGGTATGCCCTGGTTCATTTGACCCGGTAACTATGGGGCACCTCGATGTCTTTGAGCGGGCATCTCGAATGTCAGACCAAGTAATCGTGGCAGTTCTGATTAACAAGAAAAAATCTTCATTGTTCACTCTGGAGGAGCGAATAGAGATGCTCACAGAAGCAACGGCACATTTGCCGAATGTTTCTGTGGATTCCTTTTATGGGCTGCTGGTTGATTATTGCCGCGACCACAATGTAAATGCGATTGTGAAAGGTCTGAGGGCAGTCAGTGATTTTGACTACGAACTCCAGATGGCTCAGATGAACTACCGGCTAACCCAGGTGGAAACATGCTTCATCTCGACCAATCCGCTATACAGTTATCTGTCGTCAAGTTTGGTAAAAGAAGTCGCCACTCATGGTGGAAATGTCATTGGTCTGGTGCCTGAAGTCGTGTTGAAACGCTTAGAAATCAAAATATCCAGCACAATATGACCTAGCGGTTTTCTTAGTCGCTATACAGGAATCAATGTCAGGAGCAAGCGTGGACGTGCAGGAAAGACTCGATGAACTCACCGTATTGGTGGAAGATGCGAAGGCCATGCCGCTATCGGCTTCGTGCATTGTGAATCGGTCGCAGGTACTCGACATCATCGAAGAGATCCGTCAACTCATGCCAGAGTCGGTGTATCGGGCTGACGAACTGTTGGCAGACCGAGAGGCCGTAGTTCAAGATGGGCGCCGTGAGGCAGATCGGATTCTTGCTCAGGCGAGAGCAACTGCTGACTCACTTGTGTCCGAACACGAGGTCTATTTGACCGCCGTTGAGGAAGCGAGCGCTCTTCGAAGCGAAGTGGCCGCGCAGACCCAGCAAATGCGGGTTGAAACGGATGACTACATCGATGCCAAATTAGCAACCTTTGAGATTACTCTACAAAAGACACTACAAACGGTGGATCGGGGTCGTGAGCGTCTACGAAGTCAGATGTACCAAGAGTTGGCTCCCGACGTGAGTCAAGGCTCTGATTTTTTTGATGCACAAACGGAGTAGTGATTTTGATGTCAACTTATTCTCCTGTTGAACCAGGTTCATTTCACGTATCGCTAACGCATTTGCAGCGTAGGCCAGGAAATATGTGGGAGTCACCACTGGAATTCGTTGCCCCGGCAGAACTCGAAGTTGGCATGGCCAGACTTGTGCCAGGGAGCAAGATGCCTGCAGACATCCGCATTGAGTCAGTACTTGATGGCGTTTTGGTTAATCTTGATTTCGAATATGAAGTGGAAGCTGAGTGCGCCAGGTGTCTGGAGTCCTTCATGTGGACCGATGAAGCTCACGTGACCGAGCTCTTCCTCTATGAAGAAACAGACTCACGTGGACGCGTAATTCCGGCCGTCCAGGATGAATCTGATGAGTCGACGGTCTTCTATGTTCACGACGACAGTCTGGATTTACTTGAAGTAGTTCGTGACGCAATTGTGCTAGATCTTCCGCTCTCACCACTGTGTCAGCCAGACTGTTTGGGGATTTGCCAGCAGTGTGGTGAAAAACTTGAGGACGCTCCCCATGACCACGAGATCCGAGATCAACGGTGGGCTGCCCTCGAGGGGCTATTGGATTCACCCGAGCCTGACCCTGCAGGATAGATCAAACTGACCCCTTAGGCTTGAACAAATAGCACTAGTGCGATACTTCACTGCGCAAACGAGTGCAACCACTACTTGAAAGAGGATCCAGTGCCAGTTCCCAAGCGGAAAACCTCGCGATCGAATACCCGTCATCGTCGGTCACAGTGGAAAGCCGTTGCGCCTAATCTTGTAATCTGCGTTCGTTGCAAAGAAAAGCGTCTCTCACACACCGCTTGCCCAACATGTGGCACATACGCAAAGCGCCGCGTTCTCGACGTTTAGTAGGTCTTGGGCTATCGGAATCCAACTGGGGAGTTATTGCTCGCAATGGAAGCAGGACAGCCTTCGCTAGTCACACTTCTCTCGGTGCTCGATTGTGAGTGTGAATTAGATTTGTTGGAGCTTGCCCTCATTCACAGGTCTTTCTCTTATGAAAACGGTGGGATTCCTACAAACGAAAGACTTGAGTTTCTGGGCGATTCAGTCCTAGGCATAGTTGTGACTGATTTTCTTTACCGCGAGTTTCCCGATCTCCCAGAAGGATCCCTAGCTCGAATGCGGGCGTCAGTTGTCAATTCTCAAGCTTTAGCGGAGGTTGCTCGAAGTCTTGGACTTGGACAATACATCAGGTTGGGCCGCGGTGAAATTAGCTCGGGCGGCAGTGATAAGACATCCATTTTGGCTGACTCTTTGGAAGCAGTAATCGGAGCGATCTACCTGTCCGGCGGAATTGCTGCAGCTGGCGGATTCATTCATAGAATCTTCGACCCCATGATTCGGGCTGCTTCAGAATTGGGCGCTGGATTGGATTGGAAGACGTCCTTGCAGGAAATCTGCGGGGTATTGGAGTTGACCTTGCCCACCTATCTCGTCACTGATTCAGGACCTGATCACGCAAAAGAGTTTGCGGCACACGCCCAAATAGCGGGCGAGAATCTCGGATTTGGCATAGGAAGTTCGAAAAAAGCGGCTGAGCAGATTGCAGCAGAACAAGCCTATGGTGAGTTATTAAATCGGTTTCCCCATGCCCGAACTCCCTGAAGTCGAAGTGGTCCGTGCGGGCCTACAAAAGCTAATAATGGGCACCAAAATAGGCGTGGTGCGCATTCACCATAAACGAGCCGTTCGACAAAATGACGGGGACCTAGCCCATCAACTTGAGGGTGCCACAATTTTGCGAGTTGCCCGCCGTGGCAAATACATGTGGCTAGAACTCGATCGATCATTTGTTCTCATGATTCATCTCGGCATGAGTGGCCAGATCCGAGTCAATGAATTACCTTCAGGGCATCCACATGTTCGAGTTGATTGGAATGTGATTCGCATGGGAGAACCGGATTCCTATTTCGAGTTTGTGGATCAGCGCACATTTGGGGGAATGCGTATCTCTGATCAGGATCAGAATGGGGAACCGTCTGTAATCACTCACATCGCAAAAGATCCTTTCGATCCGCAATTCGACGTTCATCATTTCGCAGATTCCCTCGTGAAACGGTCGACTCAGGTCAAGAGAGCCTTGCTTGATCAAAATCTCATTTCCGGAATCGGGAACATTTATGCCGATGAGTGCTTGTGGCGAGTCGGACTCGACGGAACCACCCCATGCGAACTACTTGATAGATCGGCCGCCTTGCAAATCGTGACGGCTGTTACAAAAGTGATGAGTGAGGCGCTTGTTGCAGGGGGTACAAGTTTTGACAGTTTATACGTGAACGTCAATGGCGAATCTGGTTATTTTTCGCGTTCATTGTCGGTCTATGGACGCGAAGGAGAGCCTTGTGAACGCTGCGGGAATCCCATTACGAGAAGCAAGTTTATGAATCGATCAAGTTTTCATTGCCCTACATGTCAGCCCCCGTGGTTGCTGCCGTAATACGACATTGTTCACCGATAGGATCAGGCTTAATATCTAACCTTGCGCATGTTCCTAGGAATATCTGGGGACGTGCCAAATCGACAGGATGACTATCGCGCCGTGCATCTAAAATCTCTCACCCTAAAGGGCTTCAAATCCTTTGCGTCCTCGACTTCTCTCCAGTTCGAGCCCGGTGTTACATGTGTTGTGGGTCCCAATGGTTCCGGCAAATCGAATGTGGTCGACGCACTGGCGTGGGTGATGGGTGAGCAAGGAGCAAAATCTTTACGCGGCGGAAAAATGGAAGATGTCATTTTCTCTGGGACCTCAGGCCGAGCCCCATTGGGTCGCGCGGAAGTCTCCCTCACGATAGACAACTCCGATGGTGCACTGCCAATTGAATTCGCTGAGGTGACAATTTCGCGAACACTCTTCCGCAACGGTGGTTCTGAATACGCAATCAATGGTGAGCAATGCAGGCTACTTGATGTCCAAGAATTGCTAAGCGACTCTGGTATCGGTCGTGAAATGCATGTCATTGTCGGTCAGGGGCAGCTTGATTCGATCTTGCATGCAACCCCAGAGGATCGCCGCGGTTTTATTGAGGAAGCTGCAGGCGTGCTTAAGCACCGCAAACGCAAGGAGAAAGCGTTGCGCAAGCTTGACTCGATGGCGGCTAATCTCACCCGACTCAATGATCTAACAGCTGAACTGCGCCGTGCACTTAAACCACTTGGTCGACAGGCTGAAGTCGCACGAAGAGCAACTGTGATCCAAAGTGACGTCCGGGATTCACGGCTGCGACTAATGGCCAACGACCTGTCGGATCTGCGAGTGGCCCTGGAAGCCGAGGTGGCCGACGAAAGTGCATTACGTCAAAAGCAGGGTGAAGTCGAATCCAAAATAGCGATACTTCGCGAGCGAGAGAACCATGCAGAGGTACTTGAACGTGAGCTCGGGCCAGAGTTAGTGAGGAGCCAGGAAACCTGGTTCTCATTGAGTAGTCTTCGCGAACGGTATCTCGGACTAGTGCAATTAGGTGTGGAAAAGGTTCGAAATCTTGCCCCTGAACCTGAGGAAGAGCAATCAGGTCGCGAGCCCGAAGCACTTGAAGCGGAAGCGCGTTCATTGCGAAGCCAGGAGTTTGAATTAACCCGCCAGGTTGAGTCATTGCGCCAGAGCCTGACGCAAGCCGAACTTGCCGAGCAAGGCGCCGTTCATGCATTGAGCCAAGAAGTGTCTCGGGTCGCCGACATTGAAAGCGCACAGATTGCCCACCGCAAAAAAATTGATGACCTAACGGCGTCCAAGAACAATGTCGGGGCACGCTTGGAGACTCGAGAAGCAGAACTGACACGGCTTGCCGCTCAGATCGAGGAAGCCAAGGAGCGAAGCCAAGTTGCGCAGGCACAATTCCAAGAAGTCGAAGTCTCCGTAATTTCACATGGTGCAGGGGAGGAGGGTTTGGACTCCGAGCACGAAATTTCACAAGAGTTACTTGCCCGCGCGGATTCGAAGGTTCGTGAATTACTGGCACAAGAGGCTAGACTCGATCGTGAAAAAGCAGCATCAGTGGCTCGACGTGACGCACTCGCTCTGGGTCTGGAGCGAAAAGACGGATCGGCAGCTCTCGTTGAGTCTGGCCTCGAGGGATATATCGGAACTTTGAGTTCGCTGATTCACGTTGAGCAAGGGTACGAAACCGCCGTCGCGAGTGCTTTGGGAAATCTGTCATCAGCGGTTGTTGTATCCAATATCGACTTAGCAATGGATGCGCTGGTGTTTTTGAAGAGTGAAGAGGCAGGAAGAACTAATGTACTCGTAGCTGAGTTCCCTGCAGAGCCCATCCGTCGCGAAAACTCGGCACCGGTGGGTAGGTGGCTTGTCGATTGTGTCCGGGTTGATCCAATCGTGTCGTCTCAAGTTCAGGCGCTTCTCAACCGTTTCGTTGTTGTTGATTCCCTCGACGACATTCGTGAAAGTGCCCGAAAGAACCTCGGAGTTTCGTTAGTGAGTCGCCAAGGGGACTCAATTGACGCAGGAGTGATCGAAGGTGGATCAGCTAATAGTCCGAGTTTGTTGGAAGTTCAAGCAGCTTTTGACCAATCAGAAACCACGCTTGTAAGTATCGAACAGGAATTGCAAAAGACTGTTTTTGAGCTAGCGGCTGCCAAAAACGAACAGGAAGTAGCCGTCAAACGAGTCGAATCGGCGCTTTCGCTCCTGCATGAATCCGACGCTGAACTGGCTGCCATAGCGGAAAAGCTGGGCGCACTGGGCCAGTTATCTCGAAACGCGCTGTCGGAGGCGGAGCGCCTTGAAGCGGCCATGTTAAGCGCTCAAGCGGCCCATGAACGGGATCGAGATTTACTGGCTGGTCTGGCACTGGAATTGGAGACTCTAGAAGATTTCGACGTACCTGCCGTAGGCGAAGATCAGAGGGAGGCTTTGGAGCAGGCTCTCGCGAATGCAAGGGCGCACGTTGTCGATTCTCGGCTAGCGGTGCGTACCGCAGAGGAACGAGTGCGCGCGATAGGCGAGCGCGCTGTAGCCCTCGAGCGGGACGCGCACAGTGAGCGCAATGCCCGGATCGCGGCAATTGAGCGTAGGGAACGGCGTGCGGCAGCGTTGATCGTTGCTCAGGCACTCCTGACGGGTGCGAAAGTGGCATTGACCTACACCGAAACTTCGGTGACTCTAGCCCAGCGGGCACGTACTCAAGCTGAGGTGTTGAAGAAGGAACGAGATGCTGAGTTGCTGTTCGTTCGCGGCGAGATACGCACTTTGGTAGACGTACTAGAGAATCTCAAGGACAGTGTTCACCGAGATGAAGTAGCTCGAGCAGAGCAACGGATGCGGATCGAGGCCCTCGAAGTGAAGGCTTTGGAGGATTTTGGAATCGCATCAGATGAACTCGTCGCCGAGTACGGTCCTACTCAACTCGTCCCACCGAGTGCAGTTGCCCCAGGCGACGAAATCGACCCGGACGCTCCTCTTCCGGAGCCATATCCTTTCGTTCGCGAGGAACAGGAAAAACGTTTAAAGGCTGCCGAAAAGCAACTTGCGATATTGGGCAAGGTGAATCCGTTGGCCCTTGAGGAGTATTCGGCCATGGAGGAGAGGCAGAAGTTCCTTACCGAGCAGCTGGAAGATCTTAAAAAGACTCGTGATGACCTACTTGACATTGTGAAAGAAGTCGATTCTCGAGTTGAGCAGGTATTCACTGAGGCTTACCGGGAAATTGAACGGGAATTTGAAGGCGTATTTTCGCGCCTGTTCCCTGGAGGAGAAGGGCGCCTTATCCTCACCGATCCAAGCAACATGCTGACAACCGGTGTGGACGTTGAAGCCCGTCCACCGGGCAAAAAAGTCAAGCGTTTGTCCTTGCTATCTGGCGGTGAGCGTTCCCTCACGGCAGTCGCGTTTCTCGTCGCACTATTTAAGGCCCGTCCATCACCTTTTTATGTTCTCGATGAAGTTGAAGCGGCACTTGACGACGTGAACTTGGGCAGACTAATCGACATCATTGAAGAACTGCGTTCGTCATCACAATTGATCGTTATCACTCACCAAAAGCGAACCATGGAAATAGCGGACGCTTTGTATGGAGTGTCTATGCGTGGAGATGGTGTCACCCAGATCATCGGGCAGCGCCTTCGTGAGGTAGAGCCCGCCTAATGGATGCATTAACGCTCGTCATCGTCGTATCGATTGTCCTTCTCGGCCTTGTTATTGGTGGAGCGGCCGCCTATTCCCGATCCAAAGCTAGCAAGTCAATCACCTCTCGGCCACGACCGGGAATTGACTACTCTCCGGGAGTCGGAGATGACGACTCGGAACCTCGTGACACGGCTCGAAAAACTGTAGAAACAATTCTGATCCCCGATGTCTTGGCTGATCCGACTACGACAATTGAGGGAATTCCTCCTGCGTTGTGGGAGGTTGAAGTCCCCGAACCTGCGCTTGGGCGTTTACATAAACTTCGGGCTCGTTTGGCGCGATCCAATAGCGTTTTTGGTAAAGGATTGCTGGGGCTCCTTACGAGCGGGAACCTCGATCAGCAAGCATGGGATGACATCGAGGCCACATTGCTGGGGGCTGATCTTGGCATTGCTGCGACGACCGAGTTAATTGCTGCCCTGAAAATTCGGATCGCGCAAGAAAATGATTACAGCGAAGACTTCATGAGAGAAGCCCTGCACCAGGAGCTCGTAAATCTCCTGGGTCCAGATCTCGATCGAAGTTTGTGTATCGACGCAGCCGAGCGCCCCGCCGTCATTTTGGTGGTCGGAGTCAATGGCACCGGCAAGACTACAACGGTAGGAAAGCTGTCCCGAGTGCTCATTTCCCAAGAAAAGTCAGTGCTCATGGGCGCCGCAGATACATTTCGTGCTGCCGCTGCGGAGCAACTTCAAACATGGGGGGACAGGGTTGGCGCTGCTGTCGTTCGTGGACCAGAGGGCGGCGATCCGGCTAGTGTGGCATTTGAAGCATGCGCCGTTGCGCGAGAAGCCCAAGTTGATGTCGTCGTAATCGATACGGCTGGTCGGCTGCACACCAAAACGGGACTTATGGACGAACTGGGAAAAGTGAAGAGAGTGATCGAGAAGCAATCGACGGTAGACGAGGTGTTGCTTGTGCTTGATGCAACAACCGGCCAAAACGGACTCGTTCAAGCCAAAATATTTAGCGAGGTCGTCGACGTAACGGGCATCGTCCTGACCAAACTGGACGGCACGGCCAAGGGCGGAATTGTGGTTTCGGTTCAGCGTGAGTTGGGTGTACCCGTGAAATTGGTGGGTTTAGGAGAAGGCCCCGATGATCTTGCGCCCTTTGATGTTGAAGAGTTTGTCACAGCCCTACTGAATTAACACAAAGTTCACATTCAGTTTCTTAATTCACATGAGTGAAACCTTCTGAAACACTTCTCGAAATAAGTCCGCGCCAATCTTGGCTCATGCGATCGGCAATGTGCCGTGGTATTCGCATTCGATAGGAGGACTTCTATGGATTCCGCATTAAATACCGGCGACACCGCGTGGATGTTGACTGCAGCAGCGATGGTGCTGCTCATGATCCCCGGACTTGCATTCTTTTACGGTGGAATGGTTCGTTCAAAATCCGTTCTCAACATGCTCATGATGGTGATGGGAGCTTTATTCATTGTTGGTGTTCTATGGGTTCTCTTCGGATACTCCATGACTTTTGGAACGTCGATTGGTGGCGTGATCGGAGACCCAACCGAGTTCTTTGGCTTGGAATCCTTGATGGCAGATGATCCAGAATCGACGCTACCGATAATGGCTTTCGTCGCATTTCAAGGAATGTTTGCTTGCCTCACGGTTGGACTTATCGCGGGAGCGATTCCAGATCGAACAAAATTCAATGGCTGGCTAGTCTTCGGTGGCATATGGGCTGTCCTGGTGTACTTCCCAGTCGCGCACTGGGTATGGGCAAGTGGTGGATGGATCTTTGAGATGGGTGTTATCGACTTCGCCGGTGGCACTGCGGTTCACATCAATGCAGGAGCTGCTGCACTGGCGCTGGCAATCGTGATCGGGAAGCGTGCGGGTTGGCCGAAAACACCAATGCGTCCTCACAATTTAACGTTGGTCATGATCGGTGCAGGGCTACTTTGGTTCGGTTGGTTTGGGTTCAATGCTGGCTCAGCATTAGCGGCCAATAACACCTCTGCGGTGGTCTTTCTAAACACCTTTGCAGCCACATGTGCGGCAGCAATTGGCTGGCTCATTGTTGAAAAAGTGCGTGACGGACATATGACAACCTTGGGTGCTGCATCTGGAATTGTTGCAGGGCTCGTCGCCATCACACCAGCATGTTCAGCAGTGAGTCCCGTTGGTGCACTGATTGTTGGAGTCCTTGCCGGAGTTGTTTGTGCGCTCGCAGTTAGCCTCAAGTACCGATTCGGATACGACGATTCGCTCGACGTGGTGGGGGTTCACCTTGTAGGTGGGTTACTGGGCACATTGTTGATCGGATTCTTGGCAACTGACCTTGCACCTGCTGGCGTAAATGGATTGCTCTACGGCGGGGGCGCGGAACAATTGGGCAAGCAAGCAGTTGGCGCGTTTAGCGTGATGGCTTACTCATTTGTGGTTGCACTAATCATCGGTCTGATTCTTAAAGCGGCCGGTATTATGCGGATATCTCGAGATGACGAACTCTCGGGAATTGACCTCGCGGAGCACGCCGAGTCAGCTTATGAACTCGGGGACTCCGGAGGCGGTGGGCATTTCGTTGGTGTTGGTGCCGGATCAGTACGTCGTGATCGAGAGGAAATCTGATGAAACTAGTAACAGCGATTATCAAACCCTTCAAACTCGAAGATGTTAAGAATGCTCTAGAGGCAATCGGGGTTAAAGGAATGACCGTCTCGGAGAGTTCAGGGTTTGGACGCCAAGGAGGCCATACTGAGGTCTACCGAGGGGCCGAGTACACGGTTGACCTAGTACCTAAGGTTCGGGTGGAAGTCCTGATTGACTCCGATCGACTCGATGAAGTCCTAGACGCAATCACTACAGCCGCACAAACCGGCAAGATCGGAGACGGCAAAGTCTGGGTTACATCGGTTGAAGAAGTGATCCGGGTACGAACAGGGGAGCGTGGCATTGATGCGCTGTAGTACGGGTCAATTCACTTCGTGAATCCTCATTCCATTAAACGGTGCTCTGGGCAAAGTGGCCCAGAGCACCGTTTGGCATTGAGTAATGCCTTTGATTCGTGGTTGAGTAACTTCTTTGATCAGGCGATGATTAGCACCGCGGCTTCGAGTCAGGATTTTGCCCTGATTGCGGTGGGAAGTTACGGGCGTCAGGAGTTAGGCCCAAGCAGTGACTTGGATCTCGTCCTCATCCACGAGGAGGG
>Ga0213861_10000330_pt1 | contig 40765 bp, 38 predicted proteins | sample PICome_4_FD_160110 | JGI IMG/M metagenome (GOLD analysis project Ga0213861, IMG submission 160110) | Coastal seawater microbial communities near Pivers Island, North Carolina, United States - PICO131 | ecosystem: Environmental > Aquatic > Marine > Coastal | place: USA: North Carolina... | reverse complement strand
CCGGTAAATCCAGGAGAATAAAACTCAGTCAACCACGGTCAACTGTATGAGTGGAGCCTCCGGTCAGGATTGAACTGACGACCTACCGCTTACAAGGCGGTTGCTCTACCACTGAGCTACAGAGGCGTTTGTGACTAGACCGTTTGGTTGGTACCTATTCACCGCGGTTCGGACTCTCACGGACAAATATTGACATCAATCTAGTTCAAACAGCAGAACGAACTTTACTGCGTCGGGGCTACTTCATGAATCAGGGTTCGGTAAGGGATGGTGGACCTTAGAGTGCGCTGTGCAGTCATCGAAGGTTAGGGCGCTTTACTTGAGCCCGTGCTCACCCGACCTATAGACGAATTGAAGTCTTGGTTTTCATCCAAACCGATAATTGCAGTTGTCGTGGGCTTCGCGCTATTCAGGGTTTCAGATCTGGCAGTCTTCTGGTGGGTTGGGAAGACCACGGGAAGATCTCTCTTTGAGCTCTTAATGTCTTGGGATGGTGGCTGGTATCTGAATGCCGCGAACCATGGCTATCCGAATCACGATGCTATTGGTACAACTGATGCTCGAGTGCAGACCACGTGGGCATGGCCGCCGATGTATTGGCTCATCGGGCGCGCAGTTTCAATTCCATTGCAAACGCTCGTTTTTGGGCCATTGGGCCAAGAAACTCGAGGTTTGAGTTTTTCACTGCTATTGGTGAATGTCACGTGCGCACTGCTTGCGGCGGTTGTCTTGTTTGTAGCAATGCGCCAGCTCCTAGGAGTGCGTGGGTCGGTCATCGTTGCGCTTCTGTGGGCGGCGGGTCCGGCCTCGCCGATCTTCCTGATGGCTTACACCGAGGGACTCATGGCACTACTGGTTTTTGCAGCATTGTGGGCCGTCATTAAAGGTCATTGGCTGGGCGCAAGTTTATTACTTCTGGGCGCTTCACTCGTTAAGAGTTCTAGCCCACCGTTTGCCTTAGCTTTGATTATCGCGGTTTGGATTGCCTATTTCACGGGCAAAGGTCCCGTAGTGTCACGATCTCGAGCTCTAGTAACGACCTTTATCGCCGTGCTGGCCGCAGTCGCCTGGCCGCTCATCGTGGGAATAGCCTTTGGTCGTTTCGGTGCTTTGGCGGAAGTTCATGCGGCTTGGGGGCGTACGTCCATTCCGTTTCGAGATACCTTGGCCGCGATATACAGGGGGCCCGGAAATTTTCCGGCGCAGTGGCTTTTCTCGATTGCAATTGTGGTAGTGATCACTGTGACGGGAATACTGTTGCTGCGCGATAGGAACTACCCTTGGTACCTTCGATTGTCAGGGTTTTTGTTGCCGGTCTTTCTGCTGTTTATGAGCATCAGCCTGTCCGCACCCCGACTTCTTGTGCTTGATCTTTCCCTCCCGGTATTGGAAAGGAAGTTCATTAAGGGCCTGAGAGCATTCGTATTCATTATGGTGATCCTGTTAGTGGTCCGCTCACTTTGGATTTACCTCTTTCCCGGCGGCACACTCGGTGACCCAGCGCCGTAGTGCATGCTAGCGAAACGCTAATGGTGTTTACTGACTTACGTGTTTGCCGCCCGATATGAAAAAACTGGTCCCGCCGCTGATGTTTTCATCTTGGAGCAAGTGGATACCCCTGATCCAGGAGAGGGGCAGGTGCGGGTCAAGATGTCTGTCTCTGGTGTAAATCCAACGGATTACAAAAGCCGTAACGGCGCGGTTGCTCGAACATTCGACGGTTTTCAGATTCCTCACCACGATGGTTCGGGTGTCATTGATGCAGTCGGTGCTGGTGTTGACAGTCAGAGGATCGGGGAGCGTGTTTGGATCATGCTGGCGGCAAGCGGCAATCGATATGGCACCGCAGCCGAATACTGTGTGGTGGACTCACAACTGGCACGTTCGCTTCCTGACTCTTCGAGTTTCGAACTAGGTGCAACTTTGGGTGTCCCGGCAGTAACCGCTGCATATTGCCTATTTTCCGATGGACCTATTGCTGGTCAGACCGTATTGGTGCACGGCGGAGCAGGGGCCGTGGGGAGGGCTGCAATTGAGTTGGCCGTGTGGGCGGGTGCTCGGGTCATTGCGACGGTCAGCAGTGATTCAAAGGCGCAAACCGCTAGAGATGCTGGAGCACAGATTGTGGTCAACTACACCGATTCTGATGCTGTCGAGCAGCTAACAGGTCACGGTATTTCAAGGATCATTGAAGTCAATCTTGCAGCGAACCTCGAGTTAGACATCGCCATTGCTCAGCCGGGTATGAAAATAATTTGTTATGCAGCAGATGGTCCCGACCCAGTGTTGCCGCGCCGCGCACTCATGACAGCCTGCATCACCATTGAATTTATGTTGCTCTACAACGTTAAGAGTGAAAAGTTTTGGCAATCAGTCAATTTTGTTGAGGATGCACTCGAACAGGGTGCACTGACACTGCCGCCAAATAGAGTTTTGCCACTCACGGAGATCGCCGAGGCACATGATCTAGTTGAAGCAGGGTCAGAACGAAGATTGCTGTTGCAGATTTAAAGCTCCAACTCTGCAAAAAGTGCCGTGACGGCTCGCCACACGTCATGGAATGTGTTGTACATGGGCGCAGGTGCGAGGCGAATAATGTTTGGGTTTCGGGCATCACCCAACACGCCATGATTGGCATACATTCTTTCAATCAACGGGAATGGATCTCCGGGAACGCGAATGGAGAGTTGGGCTCCGTGGTGATTTGAATCCACCGGGGTAATGATGGAAACCCGATTGTCGGTATCAAGTTTGGTGATGAGTTCTCGCATGTAACTAGTCAGTTGAAGGCTGCGTGAACGCAATGTGTCCATGCCCACTTGGTCAAACATTTTTAGTGCGGTTAACGCCGGTGCCATGATCAATACCGGCGGGTTAGAAACAGCCCATGCATCAGCAGTTTCCAGTGGATCGCAAATTGGTCCCATGAGAAAACGTGTTTCCGGTTTATTGGTCCACCAGCCCTCCAGCCGAGGAAGTGAGGCCTGGTGGTGGCTTTCATGAATAAAGGCACCGGCAACTGATCCAGGGCCGGCATTGAGATATTTATAGGAACACCATGCAGCGAAATCAACTTTCCAATCATGCAAATGCAGTGGAACGTTTCCTGCAGCGTGGGCCAAATCCCACCCGGCATAAGCCCCGATTTCGTGGGTGACTTCGGTGATGGCGGCAACATCCATGAATTCACCGGAGTAGTAGTTCACTGCGCCAAGTAGGACGGTTGCAATCTCGCTCGATCGTTCGCGCAATACGGCGATTATGTCCTCGGTGCGGAGGTAGTTTTCACCCTCACGTGGCTTGAGGCGAATGACATCTTTATCAGGGTGTCCGCCCCGAAACGCAACGTGTGAGCGAATGGCGTAGGAATCGGAACCGAACGCGTAATCTTCCATCACGATTTTCCGGCGACGGTCAACCGGTTGATAGAAACTGGCAAGCAACATGTGAATGTTGACGGTGAGACTGTTCATCATGACAATTTCATGGGGCATCGCACCAACAACCGCTGCCGAGGAGTTGGCCAAAAGGCTGGGGAAAGCCATCCATGGATGTTCCCCATGGGAATGACCGCGAACAGCGAGATGCGACCAAGAATCAAGTTCGGCTTTGATGTCAGCTTCGGTGGAGCGCGGTTGTAAACCAAGTGAGTTACCCGCCATGTACGCGATGGGGCGCCCCACAGAATCTGTAGGTAACAGGAAGTCATCACGACGAAGTGGGCGATCTAGTTCTGTATCCCTGTGAATCGCGAATTGCTCGGTTGTGTCCACCATGGACCGATTCTCTCGCGCGGGCGGACAGGTGGTTCAGCGCCCTACACTGGTGGAGTAGCGAACAAAGAATTCTGGGGAGGGAGCAGCCGTGGATGTGATCTTTCCCGGGCTGATCTACCCCCAACAGGTGGATGGGTTGCCATGGTGGCCGCTTGCCGTGGTCATTGCTGCCCTGATTGTGATCAATATTGTGAACAATCGAGTCGCTCCGCAAACCCATTACCTCATGTGGGCCTTCGTGGGGTCTGTTGTCCTCTTGGCCATCGGCTTGCTAGACGGAAATAGTTTCACCGATATGGGACTGGGATTTAGTTACCTCATCCCTGGATTGATTTGGGCTGGAGCCTCTGTTGGTCTTATAACCGTGGCCTATCTGGTGGGTTCGATTTTCAAAAAGACCCGAGAAGCATTTGCCGATGAGCGAGTTGGCGCGCTCTCAGGCAGTCGTCTGGCGTTTCAAGCCTTGGTTGAAGTTCCCTTTGGCACCGTATTGCTCGAAGAGATCGCGTTCCGAGCAGTTCTCTTCTCAATGCTTGCTCGTCGATTCGGGGTCATTCCTGCAATCATCATGTCTGCGGTCATCTTCGGGTTATGGCACATTCTGCCCAGTATCGGCACGCATGAGGCCAATCCCGCATTGGGATCGGTGGTCGGCGCCGGTCGGCGGGGCAACATTCTGGCAGTAATTGCGAGCGTGCTGACCACCGCTATCGCAGGGGTGGTTTTTGCTGCTCTGCGAATCGTTTCAGGGAGTGTTCTTGCCCCGATGGGCTTCCATTGGGCCACCAATGGGCTGGGATACTTCTTTTCCTGGTTCTTGCTCAGGTTCCGCAGGCGCCGAATTTCGGGGGGTGAATGACAAGCGTGTCATTTAATGTCTACGATAGTGACCCGTACCCGGAATCACCTGATCCACTCACGCAGAAACTCGAGGTCGAATTAATGTACGAATCCGCTCAGCGCACCGAAGATGCCCAAGCATCGGGCCTCTCCGAGCGTGATCGTGGGATTTTGGAGTTTGAGCGTCAGTGGTGGAAGTATGCGGGCGCCAAAGAGCAGGCAATTCGTGAACTCTTTGATATGAGTTCTACCAGGTACTACCAATTGATCAACACTTTGATTGACACGCCAGAGGCTTTGGAATTCGACCCCATGTTGGTCAAGCGACTTCGCCGCATGCGGTCAAGTCGCCAGCAGGCACGCAGCGCCAGTCGCGTTGGCTCCTAAAGCGATAGAAGTTCATTTCCGCGGTTTTCCCGCATGTCGTCGTACCATTTTGTTCAAGTGATGAATTCGCTTAGGGTGGATTTCACTGTGAGAATTCAAATGTCGAATAAATAATTACTGAAGGACTGGTGGAGTTGAAATTCAGACAAGGCACGAAAGTTGGCGGACTTTTTATCGCAATTGCGGCTCTGCTATCCACTTTTCTGATTTCTGCACCAGCGCAGGCTGCTCCACGGGCGATCTTGGTTTGGGTTGACGCACAATACAAGGATGCCGCAATGGCCCTATTCGCAAAGGGTTATAAGAAACGCGCGGTCAAGGTTCGCGCTCATGACATGTCCACGATTGTGACCGATTTACAGTCGATAGATCCCAATAAAGCTCCGGACATTATTTTGGTGGAAAACGACCAGACCGCGAATCTGGCCAGTGCTGCGCTAGTGATCCCACTGGAATTGACTCCTGCCACCTCGCGGGCACTGTCGACCGTTGCAATAGATAGTTTCAAGTATGGGGAATCAATATTTGGTGTCCCCATGCAGCGCCAAAATGTGGCGCTTGTCACTAACGCGGATCTGATTCCCACTGCTCCCAAGACATTTGCAAAGTTGAGCAAGTTGGCTCTAAAGACGGTTGCTGACGGCAAAGCAGAAATTCCGTTTGCCCTGCCTCAGGGAATTGACGGTGATGCCTATTCAACGTACCCGCTCTTCGCGGGACTTGGCGGATATGCCTATGGTACCAACAGTTTTGGGGCCATCAACACAAACAAAATTGGGATTAATAATAAGAAGTTTGTTAAGAATCAAGGGCTCATCAACGCATGGAATTCCAGTGGATTAATCAACTCGGCGTTGTCAGCAGATGATGCGCGGGCAGCATTTGTTGCTGGCAAGTCCCCATTCTGGGTCACGGGCCCAGAAGACATTGCCACGTTGAAGACTGTGACTTTCCGCTATCGCATCACCCCTGTGCCGACGATTGTTAAGGGAATTAACACATCACCGTTCATGAAGTCGATGGGTTTCATGGTGACTTCCTTTGCCTCTGCACACAAGGTTCAACCTGCGTCCAAGGATCTCGTCGCCAACAACAGCACCACGTCCAAAGCTCAGACCACCTTTTATTCTGCATCGCCGTACGTGGGCCTTCCCGCGAACTCCGCTGCTGCGGCAGCCTCGCCTGACAGGGTGTTGCTGGCATTTGGCTCCGCTGCATTAGGCGCTATCCCGTATCCGAACGTTCCAGAGTGGGGAGCTGCGAGCGCATCCCTTGGGGGTGCCTGGCGTGACTCCACCCGAGGTGGGGATGCAATTCCCGCAGCGAAGGCATTTTCCTCTGCTAAGGCTCAAGTAGTGGTTGCCCAGACTCCTGTGCCGGCGCCGGCGCCCGAGACTCCTGCGATTCCTTAGTTCTGCCCCAACCCAGGCCCTGTGATTAGTGTGCGGGATTTAGGCTATTAATAACAGACATTTCAGGCGATAGCGGGTGAATTTCCTGCACACCAAATTAAATGTTGCCAGAGCTGAGACATCGTTTCCTATTCGCAGGGCTGAGGAAACTACGCTCACGGGAGCCTTTTTCGGGTCTCGGATTTGCACTCTCACCCCGAGAGTGCTAACTTTTGATGTAGCACTCTCACCATGAGAGTGCTAACTCAAAGAACCTGATTCCTGCAGTTTCCGGAAGGAACCCATAACTCATGGCAAAAATGATTGCATTCGATGAAGAGGCACGCCGCTCACTTGAGCGCGGCATGAACGTCCTCGCAGACGCTGTCAAGGTGACGCTTGGACCTAAGGGTCGCAACGTTGTGTTGGAAAAGAAGTGGGGCGCACCCACCATCACCAACGACGGTGTCTCTATCGCTAAAGAAATTGATCTCGAAGATCCATACGAAAAGATCGGCGCAGAGCTGGTCAAGGAAGTTGCCAAGAAGACAGACGATGTCGCTGGCGATGGAACCACAACCGCAACCGTTCTCGCTCAGGCACTCGTTCGCGAAGGCCTACGCAACGTTGCTGCGGGTGCGAACCCCATGGGTCTGAAAAAGGGTATTGAGCGCGCAGTTTCTGTTGTGTGCGACGAATTGCTCAGCATGGCCAAGGACGTAGAAACCAAGGAGCAGATTGCGTCAACAGCAGCAATCTCCGCCGGTGGAGACTCCGAAGTCGGCGAACTCATCGCTGAGGCCATGGACAAGGTTGGCAAAGAGGGTGTCATCACCGTTGAAGAGAGCCAGACATTCGGTCTCGAACTAGAGCTCACCGAGGGTATGCGTTTTGACAAGGGTTACATCTCCCCTTACTTCGTCACGGACACCGAGCGCATGGAGACAGTGCTCGACGATCCATACATTCTGATTGCTAACTCCAAGATCTCTGCGGTCAAGGATGTTCTTCCCGTTCTGGAGAAGGTCATGCAAAGTGGCAAGCCACTCATGATCATCGCTGAAGACGTTGAAGGCGAAGCACTTGCCACACTCGTTGTGAACAAGATTCGTGGAACTTTCAAGAGTGTCTCGGTTAAGGCACCAGGCTTTGGCGATCGCCGCAAGGCAATGTTGCAAGACATTGCGATCCTTACCGGTGGCCAGGTCATCTCTGAAGAAGTCGGCCTCAAGCTTGACACCACAACGCTGGATCTCCTCGGTCGCGCCCGCAAGGTCGTTGTCACCAAGGATGAAACAACAATCGTTGAAGGTGCTGGAGATGCAGACCAGATTCAGGGTCGTGTCAACCAGATCCGTGCAGAGATCGATAAGAGCGATAGCGACTACGACCGCGAGAAGCTGCAGGAGCGCCTGGCAAAGCTTGCCGGCGGTGTTGCAGTGATCAAGGTTGGTGCTGCTACCGAAGTTGAGCTCAAAGAGCGCAAGCACCGCATTGAGGATGCTGTCCGCAACGCTAAGGCGGCGGTCGAAGAAGGCATCGTCCCTGGTGGCGGCGTGGCACTCATCCAGGCGATGAAGGCAGCTGGACCAAAAATTGATGCACTCGGTCTGACAGATGAGCAAGCAGTTGGCGCAAACATCGTTCGCGTTGCTGTGAGCGCACCGCTTAAGCAGATCGCTGAGAACGCTGGCCTCGAAGGCGGAGTAATCGTGGAGAAAGTCCGCGAACTTCCAGTCGGCCACGGACTCAATGCTGCAAACGGCGAGTACGTCGACATGATCAAAGAAGGAATCATCGATCCTGCCAAGGTGACACGCTCTGCCCTGCAGAACGCAGCATCCATTGCAGGCTTGTTCCTCACCACCGAAGTTGTTGTTGCTGATAAGCCTGAGAAGGCAGCACCTGCGATGCCAGGTGGCGGCGACATGGGTGGCATGGATTTCTAATTCAAAAAAGTATTAAAAAAGTGTGGGCGGCCAATGGCCGCCCACACTTTTTATTTAAATTTTTTACTTGAGCAAAGTGAAAACATGACGGTAGGTGCCGTCTGCCTTGCGAGTCGTGGCTACTTCGCCGCGGGCGCCCAAGTATTTCCCTGTGCCGCCGATGACCGCAATGACGGCACTTTCATTGAATGTGAGTTGCTCCTCGTTCGCTGGGTAGAAACTGTTCCCCTTGGCCAGAATCTGCCCACCGGGCAATGTGTAAGTTAGATTTCGATGCCGCACCTCACCGGTCGCTTCGGTTTGGGCGATTTCAGTAGAAACAATAGATCCAGTGAGGTATCCAAATGCTTTCCCTTTGTTGGTGCTCAACTTCGCTCCAAATATTGTCTCGCTCGCGCCGGGAACAGTGGCGTTTAGATCCCACGTCTTAATGGTGGGTGGCGCCTGAAAGAGCACCAGTTTATATGTGTCTTTCTTGGCTGTTGGTTGTGTCGCACTGGCCGGGTTCGAGAGGCCAATGGTGAAGAGTGTTAACGCACTTGCTATCGCGGCCAGAATTTTGGTTTTCATGGGTGCCTTCCTGTTACTTGATTGTGGTTCGAAACAGGACGGTGTTGTCCGTTTCCAGATCGGGGCCCCAAATTATTTGAGCGTTCGGCGACCATCGGATTTCGTTATAGCCTTCTTTGACTCCAACCTGCTGCGGGGTGTAGGTCGTGGCGTTGGGCCAAGATTTAGCAGAGAACTTGGCTTTGGTCCATCGCTTGGGTGTTGAAGTAATCTGTGACTTGCAGTCAGTCTGCGGGTTTCGGGAGTTTACGCAACTCGGATTCAATGGCGCCTGATGGATTACGAGCGCCTTCCACGATGATCCTGTGGTAGCAACGACCTTACTGGTCTTGGTGTCTGTGATCTGCGCGATAAGGCCACCATCGCCTATTTGTTGGCGATCTGTACCAATGTATTCCAAACCCGAGTCATTCTCCTTAAAGTCCTTGCCCATGATTGCGATGGTTAAGGGGTAAGTAGCGGTGAAGGTGATTCGCTCAGCATTAAAGGAACGTTCAGTGGTGATCGGTACGGAGTCTTGACCAACTTTCTTCCCATTGACATAAAGCGCGAACCAGTTATCAGCCCATACCTCAGCAAGAAATGTTGATTTGGTCTTGGCTGCCTGGGCAGGTGTGCCCAACGATGCTGCGAAGAATGACGCCGCAATGAGCGGTATCAGGATGAGTGATAAGCGACGCATTCTGACTCCCTGGGTTTTCATCGCCGGTAGGTTTCAGTGGATACCGAACCCTGTGGATCGGTGAAGGTCATGCTGACCGAGCTCAACGTCGCTGTGTAATCAATGTGATAGGTCCCGCCGTTGAGTGTGTAGGTGAGGGCAAATTGAGAATCTCCACCACGGGAAAAGCCGGTAATTGCAGCCCCTCGTAAGGGTTCACCGGCCGGGCGGTACGGCCGAGTTACAGCCTGGGGTTCAATTTGACCATCGCGCACGGTGACTTTGCCACGCATTCCACCGTTGATATACGGGTAGGTGGTGGTGCCGTGATAGTGGTACTTCCCTTTGAATGTGTGTCCGTTTAAGGCGTCGAGGGGACGCATTTTCTTTCCATTTGGTTCGAGAGCACCGTAGATCGGGTACCCGTCCAAGGCATAGGCAATTGGTTTTGTTTCACCAACCTTGCTGGACAAATGGAGCGGGGCTGCGTGATAGTGGTAGTCATCAGCCCTGCCGCAGTGACCACCCCATTCATCGAGCTCACCAATTAAGTAGGCATCCTCGCCGCGGTTATTCAATGCATTGAAAATTGGCACGCCGTCAGCAGCCAATGCGATTGCGCCCCTGAAGAGATTGTTCTTGGTCGATATCGGATTTGCCGCTTTCCTCGGTTTAACCGGAATGCTCCACGCGTTGCTACCCGTGTAGGGCATGGGGACTGGAACCTGCTGCTGCCAATTGGTGATTCCCACCATCATGTTGTGAAGCGGAAGGCCATTGCTTTCAACCAAGTAGTACTTGCCACTTCGCAGTGTCTTGACGGAATTGGCAAATGCCGAGAAACCGGGCAGGCGTACTTGACTGTTCGCTGCTGAAATGGGTGCACTGTCCACGAGGGCAGAGGTGATCATTACTCCGACGCCAAGCGCCGCGCCTGAAAGCAATGTGCGCCGTGTCAGGGCATGTGAAGGAAAGTGCGGATGCACATGGTCGTTATGGTCGGCTGTAGTGGACATCGATGCTCGCTTCCTTGAGAGTTTTCTTTGAAATTGCTGCTAGGAGTTCATCGCGCGAGATTGACGCGGAATTTGTTTTGGGCAGTTTTGGCTTCCCCGACAGGGCGTAAACGTGAATTGTGTAGACCTTGTCACCCGGCCCTTTGGAGCACGGTGGCGAATACGCAGCATCTCGGTTGACGCTGTTGCCACCGGTTGTGCCGACTCGCTTATTACTTGCGGCTAGACCCTTTCGCTTGGCGGGAATATTCCAAACGTTCCAATAGTCGTGGTACCCGCCTTCAGGAGCAGCGCTGTCCATCACGACCGCGAAGCCCTTTGTATTCTTGGGAGCGCCGGTCCATCGGATTGGAGGGCTCATACCGACACCATCACATGTGTAGGTTGCCGGAAGCATGTAGTTGGAACCCACAGCTGGACTGCTCACGGTGAAGTCAGCAGCGCTGGCGGCGTTGGGAATCATGAAGGCTCCCACGAAAGCAAGAGCAATTCCTGACATCAGTGTTGTTTGCCGAGATTTCATTGGAGGCACTATGTCAGAGTCAAATCGACTCGAATACCGTGTTTCCACGGTGTCGTGAAGGGGGTTATATAGGTTAGTCCCGTGATACTTGAAGGTAACTGGAATTTCCTTGCGGTCGATGGTGCTGTCGTTCGTTTGAAGAGCGGGAACAGCGGCCTGATGAATCTCGATGTGAAAGCGCCAGTCCGCCAGGGATCACTCATGATTGCTGACTCCATGGCTGACATTCACCTTGTCCTTGCCCTAGACAAGATCAAGACAGGCAATTTCTTGACAGAGGCAGCCGCAAAGGCATTCTTTGGCAGCTATAACGCGCGTGACCTTGTCTACCGCGCCCAAGGTCCTCATGACGGTACTGGCTACCAAGTTTCAGGCAGCGCCACCGCAGGAACTCTCGACTTGGAAATCACCCTGTCCATCATGCCGGTGGACGCTGCCCCGCATCCTGAAGTAGAGCTCTTGGGCTCAGCGTCCTTTGGCAAAGTACATATCCCATTGCCCGGGATTGGCACTGTTGATGACATGAACGTGGATATTGATGCCAAGTTAGCGGTGCAAAGTTCAACACCTTAGGTGTTTAGTTTGACGTAAAGTCGCCTTGGTGAATGGCTTCAGCATCGACAATCCGATACGAGTAGCCCTGCTCGGCAAGGAACCTCTGTCGATGTTGAGCAAAATCAGCATCCAGGGTGTCCCGGGTGACAACGGAATAGAAGTGCGCCGTGCGGCCATCAGACTTGGGTCGCAGGATTCGGCCGAGGCGCTGGGCTTCCTCTTGGCGAGAACCGAATGATCCACTGACTTGAATGGCGACAGTGGCATCAGGGAGATCAACCGAGAAGTTGGCCACCTTGCTCACCACGAGCAACTTGGTTTCACCAGCCCGAAATGAAGCAAAGAGTCGCTCCCTTTCCTTGACATTTGTTTCGCCCGTGATGATGGGGGCATTGAGGTGCTCACCAAGTTCGGCGAGCTGATCGAGATATTGCCCGATCACCAGAACCTGATCATTCACATGGTGGCGAGTAATTTCTTCAACGATGGTGATTTTCTCGGCAGCGCTTGCAGCCATGCGGTACTTATCCTCTTGTTCGGCCACTGCGTATGCCATGCGATCAGGCTCAGGAAGTGTGACACGAACTTCAATGCAATCGGCAGGAGCGATGTAGCCCTGGGTTTCAATTTCTTTCCAGGGAGCGTCGTAGCGCTTCGGACCAATGAGTGAAAACACGTCAGACTCGCGACCATCCTCACGAACAAGTGTTGCAGTGAGCCCGAGGCGCCTGCGGGATTGAATGTCCGCGGTAAATCTAAAGATCGGAGCGGGGAGGAGGTGGACTTCGTCGTAAATAATCAAACCCCAGTCGCGCGAATCAAAAACTTCGAGATGGGGGTAAATGCCTTGTCTCTTGGTGGTCATGACCTGATAGGTCGCGATAGTGATGGGTCGAATCTCTTTCTTGGCACCGGAGTATTCGCCAATTTCGTCAGCGGTGAGTGTTGTGCGCTTCAAGAGTTCGTCGCGCCACTGGCGTGCGCTGACGGTGTTAGTCACGAGAATCAGGGTTGTTGCTTGCGCGCGGTACATGGCAAGTGCACCGACCAGGGTTTTGCCAGCACCACAGGGAAGAACTACCACGCCGGAGCCGCCATACCAGAAGCCGTCTGCAGCCTCAGTTTGGTAAGGACGCTCTTTCCAGTCATCGCGAAGGGTGATGGTGTGACGTTCACCATCAACGTATCCGGCAACATCCTCGGCCGGCCAACCTAATTTGACCAATGCCTGCTTGAGGTGACCACGTTCACTGGGATGAACGACAACAGTTGTTTCATCGATCCGCTGACCAAGCAGGGGCGCGACTTTCTTGCTCTTGAGGACTTCTTCTAGGACTGCGACATCAATGGCTTGCAGAATCAATCCATTGGCCGGATCGCTGTTGATTTGCAGCCGACCATAACGTGACATTGTTTCTGCGACATCGATAAGTAACGCATTGGACACTGGGTAGCGGCTATAACGAATCAGCGTGTCAATAACGCTCTCAGCATCATGGCCAGCGGCGCGCGCATTCCACAGGCCCAATGGTGTGAGGCGATAGGTATGAATGTGCTCTGGTGCTCGCTCTAGCTCAGCAAATGGGGCAATCGCCTTGCGACAGGCATCGGAGTCAAGGTGATCAACCTCCAGAAGCATGGTCTTATCACTTTGAACGATCAGCGGGCCGTCAGTCACAGGCAATCTACTTTCGGGTAGTTATTGAAGTTCGCGCAGAATCTCCAAGAGTAACTGAGCCCGATGCACCATGGCACTGCTGGATGCCCATTCGAAGTCAGCATGAGCACCATCACCGACAGCGCCCATGCCATCGATCGTGGGGATTCCCGCTGCTGCGGTGAGATTGCCGTCACTTGCGCCACCCACGGCGCACTCCGCGAGTGCCGGCAACCCCAGAGTTTGTTGAGCTTTTTGGGCGATGGCGAACAGGTCCTGGCTCATGGCGCTCTCCATGGCTGGTCGATCGATACCGCCGATGATTTCGATTCTGACGTCGAGGCTTGAGGTGAATTCCCGCACCGCACGATCCACGCGCTCCTGTTCATCTCGATTCCACGCTCGAACGTCTAGATTGACTTCAGCCCTATCCGGGACGGTGTTGGTCGTGGTTCCCGAACTACTCACCGTAGGAGTAACGGTGGTGCCGTGCTCCCGATGTCCCCAGAGGGTGGTTGCAGTTACAAACTCGGCTGCGGCCACGAGCGAATTGATGCCTCGATCTGGATCTAGCCCGGCGTGGGCAGCGACGCCGTGAAAGATTACTTGGTAGTTGGAGGTGCCTTTGCGCCTTGTTTTGAGAGCACCTCCTTGCGATGGCTCCAAAACAATGACGGCGCGAGCTCGAGTAATCGCACTAGCGATCACAGTGCGTGATGCATGGGATCCGATTTCCTCATCGGTCGTCAGCAACATGCCTACGGTGCCTTCGCTCGTGATACCAAGAGCTTGGAGCGCTGCCCAGCCTTGGACAACACCGGCTTTCATGTCAAAAACCCCGGGCCCCGTGATTCGGTCACCATTAATGGCAAAGGGGATTGAGTTGAGGGTGCCTATGGGCCACACGGTGTCGAGATGACCAAGAAGAAGGACTTCGGGTTGATCGGGACCCCAACGCCACACCGGACAGCCTTCGTGCGCTTCAGTGCGTGCGTTGCCAGGGAGCCATTCGCGGCTGAGGTCGAGAGCGAGTTGGGTGATTTTCCGTGTTGACTCCAAATCGCTGGAGGGAGATTCACACTCAACGAGTTGTTGGAGCGTGTTAAGCATTGCTTGGTGATCAAAATCCATTTGCGATCAGGCCCCTTTGTGTAAACGTCGGCTCTCGGTACGGTTGCCCCATGCTTGAGCATATTGCGCCAGATGTGCTGCGCCAGGCGCAGATCACGGCTCAGTTGGCGCAGGAGCGCTCCGGTGTCGTCATCCGCTCACTGGAGACCTCTGAAGAGAATCTGCCAGCCCGTGAAATTTTTGATCTTGTGTGGCCGCCCATTGGCGGGGGCACGCAGGTGCCGCCCAATCTCTTACGAGCGATAACTCATGCAGGTGGGTACTGTTCTGCCGCATTCGTGGTCGACGGAAGTACGGAAATTCCGGTGGGTGCGGCCCTTGGAGTTCTCGGTGTCCATGAAACGCCGACTGGCCCCCACATGCATATCCACTCCCACATGGCAGGGGTGCTCGACGAGCACCGAAATCGACGTATTGGCACAGCGTTGAAACAACATCAAAGAATGTGGGCTCTTGAGCGTGGAATCGACACTGTCGTCTGGACCTTTGATCCACTCGTAGCTCGAAATGCCCGTTTGAATTTGGTGAATCTAGGTGTGACGGTTCGAGGGTACGAACCAAATTTTTATGGCGCGATGTCTGACTCGATCAATGCGGGCGATGAATCGGACAGAGTGTTTGCTTGGTGGGACCTGGCAGGTGAAAGAGCGCAGGCCGCGGCACGAGGTGAACTTCTGCCTATTGATGCAATTACCGCTGAGCAGTGTGTCATTGAAACCCCCGACGACATTGTTGCTTTGCGTAGCTCTGATCCGGCACAAGCACAAGAATGGCGCGAACGCATGCGACTGGAGTTAATGCGAGAGTTTGCGGCAGGCAAGGAAATTATTGGAGTCACGCGTAGTGGCGATTATGTTCTAGAAGCACGATGAGATCCAGGAGAAATTCATGACCATCAGTTTTCAAATTCATAGCCTTGAGATCCCATTAGTGCGCCCATTTCGCACTAGCTTTGGTAGTCAAAGTGTGCGCGATGTTGTACTGGTCGAAGCTGTCTCAGATTCAGGGGTCTCTGGCTGGGGAGAATGCGTCACCATGGCCTGGCCTGGGTACAGCGCCGAATACACCAGTGGTGCCATCGACGTAATGCAGAAATTCCTGATCCCCACGCTGGAACCGCTGTTAGAGACTTCCCCCGAACCAGATGCAGTGCGTTCGGCACTTTCTGTCATGCAGGGACACCCCATGGCCAAGTCGGCGCTTTCAACGGCATTACTCGATCTGTGGTTGAAAGAGCGCGAGACATCACTAGCCAACTATTTGGGTGCGGTCAAGGACAAAGTTGATTGCGGAGTGAGTGTGGGTATTCCATCATCAATCGATTCATTACTTGAAGAGGTTGGCTCATATGTTGATCAGGGTTACAAGCGCATCAAGTTAAAAATCGAACCAGGTTGGGATATTGATGCCGTGCGCCAGGTGCGTAATGCTTGGCCCGAGATGCTACTTCAGGTTGACGCCAACCAAGCCTATGAACGAACCGATGGCGCTCATTTGGCCCAGCTTGATCAATATGACTTACTTCTGATCGAGCAGCCATTACCGGAGGACGACTTTCTTGGTCACGCCATGATTTCCCGCGAAGTCAATACACCGATATGCCTTGATGAGTCGATTCTCTCAGTGGCATCTGCCCAAGGAGCAATTGAATTTGGTGCAACAACGATCATTAACATTAAGCCGGGTCGCGTTGGGGGATACCTCACGGCCAAGGAAATCCACGATCTCTGCGTTGGGCAAGACATTCCGGTCTGGTGTGGTGGGATGCTCGAGACAGGAATTGGCCGGGCGGCAAATCTTGCGCTGGCAGCTTTACCGGGGTTCGTATTGCCGGGTGATACGAGTGCCTCTAATCGCTATTACGCGGAGGATGTCACCCAACCGTTTGTTCTGGACAATGGTCAATTACCTGTACCCAGTAAACCTGGGATTGGTATCGAACCTATTCCTGAAAACCTTGAAGCAATGAGAACGGCTGTGGTTAAAGCGTAGATTCCTGCATGCGAGCGGGGGCAATTCCACTCACGCGAGAAATCGCAAAAGTTCGCACGTTTGCGCTCCCGTGGTCAAATGCAGTCAGGGTTCCGTCGCCCATGCGAATAGGCTCAATAATTTGGGTGCTCGTGCTGCCATCTGCCTCGGCGTAACCGATCCAGACTCCGGTGTGATGTTCCTGGGCACTCTTCAACATAGCGATCAGTGCCGAGGTGTTCAGCGAATAGATTTCCTCGGGCTCAAGTTCTTCGATTTCAGCGTTTTCTCCACGAAGTAGCGCTGATGCAATTCGTTCGGCTTGGCTCAGTGTCACGCGACGTGAATGGCGGCCAAGTCTCGGTGGAATCTTGGCGCGATTGGACTCATCAATTTCAATGACTTCTGTTGATGCATTGTCAGAGATCAGATACAACAATGGCTGAGGCGCAGCACCTTTCGCCCAGGTGTCAAAAAATTCGGTGAACATTCCTTGAGTCCAGCCTGATTGATACCCACGGCGAATTGAGTCGGCTGAGAATCGGTAGACGCTTGCGGCGCCTCGACTCTCGATCTCAGAAATCGCATGGAGTTGCTCGCCAATTTCCAACGGCAGCGGACCTGGTGCAATGACTGTCAGGTCTCCTTGGATCAAAAAGTGATCGACTTCCTTGGGCAGTGCCAGCTGCTTGGCCGCGCCTGAAGCGTGGTCATTTATAACCTCAACGCCCGCGAGGGAAAGCACCCCACCATGTGCAAGCCCAATGATTTCCGCCTCATGGAATGTTGCTTTGGCAACGTTGTCTCGCATGGCGCCGCGGCGGCGGGGGTAGAAATGCTCGAGTGACTTGTTAAAGATTTTCCAGTTTTTGATGGGGGAAGCGTCAGAGTTCGCATTCCACCATTCGAGGGTTCGCAGAGTTTGCCAGCGCATAACACCGATTGCCGGTGAAGTTTGTGCGTTAGCCAGTGGCTTGGTCGACTCACTGCCCAACAGAGGAAGGTCGAGCCATGCCTGTGCCAAAACTACCCATTGTTGTTCGCGTGACTTGGATCGCCAGGTGTCGTATTTGGTAGTGACTTCCCATTGCAATGACTTTGTGAGTGCGATGAGGCCTGCGGCATGTGCGACTTCAAGGAGAAAGCATGCATCCGTTGTCGGAATTGCAAGGAATTCAGCCAGCCGGTCGACTTCGCGCGTTGAAACCCCGCCAGTGCGCAATGCGATGAGGGGGGTCACTCTGAAGACGTAAAGAGCGTCATGAACGAGAGACAAAAAATTATGTGCGATCAGACCAGCTTGCAATTGAAGGTCCTGCGCATTGGCCGTAGCTTTGTTGGCTGCTGAATCAATATCAGGCAGAGCCACCGCATTGTTGTATGACTCCGTGAGACTGTCGCGCACAGTTGTCACCGCACTGAGTGAGTCAGCATGCCCCCACACCAGACCAAGGGTGCGCAGGCTGTCAACCAAGTCACTTGCTTGATCAGAGATTGCCGGGTCAATCTGGGTGCTAATCGAATCCAAACTCATTGCCGCTGAACGCAATGTGAAAAGGACATTGAGTTGTGGTGCCGAGAGTTGATCAAGTGCTCGGCTCACTGATGGTGTCGCGGTGGCACGGCGTGCCAAGCCAGTTATGTCCGCAGGAGTGGGGTGCACCAGGTCGGGTCGGCCAACGAACAGCTCGGTGAGCTCAGCTTCGCTGCGTGAACGAAGATCATCGGCCAAACTTCGTGGCCGTGATGCTGTGGGGGAAGTCATGAATGTCTGCTCCTACGTCGTGAGCGTGCGGTGATGATTAATCCGATCAAAATGAGTCCCAAGCCCAGTCCGGTAATCATTGAGAGAAACCACCAAGTGCTGGGGAGGTCTATGTCGCTGATAAGCGGGAGAATTGCAATTGCCGTGAAAATCATTCCGGCGATGGTCATGTATGCCCCGATTTTCACATAAACCTCGCCCCGAGATCTGCGGGCGATGGACCGCTCCAAACGCTGCGCTGTGGGGGTTTCGGGCATCCGCCTATTCTATTGCCTACTCGGCATGCGCCTAAATCCCGCTTGGCATCCGCCCGTATCCTGCTCGGATCTGGTGCTTGCGCTAACCTAGAGGGTGCCTGAAAGCAGGTGCACTCGTGCAGGGCGCCCAACAACGGGTGGAGAAAGTGAGGCGATCGTGCCAACAGGTACCGTCAAGTTCTATGACGCCGACAAGGGCTTCGGCTTTGTCACCAGCGACGAAGGCGAAGATGTTTTCGTGCATGTCTCCACGCTTCCCGCAGGCGTAACCGCCCTCAAGCCGGGCACCAAGATCGAGTTTGGAATTGTCGATGGCCGTCGCGGCAAGCAAGCATTGTCCGTTTCCATCCTGAGTGCCCCGGCCTCAGTGGTGAAGGGCAACCGCAAAAAAGCGGACGATATGGCAATCATCATCGAGGACCTCATCAAATTGCTTGATGGGGTGGGCAATCAACTTCGCAAGGGCAAATACCCATCAGATGCTATGGCTCAAAAGACTGCAACAGTCTTGCGCGCTGTCGCTGATGATCTTGATATTTAACTGATCAAACAGTCAACACGAGTTTGCCGTTGACATTTCCTGACTGCATTGCCAGGAATGCTTCACGTGCATTAGTCAGCGAGTAGGTGCTATCGATCAACGGCATTGTCTTTGTTGATTCCATGAGTGCCAGCAATTCTTTGAAGTCACTAATGGATCCCATGGTGGAGCCGTTAATGCTTAACTGTAAGAAGAAGACACGGTTCAAGTCAGCCGGTGGCATCGCTCCACTGGTCGCTCCGGAGACCACGATTGTTCCGCCGGGGCGCAGGGATCTCAGTGAATGAGCCCAAGTTGCCTCGCCAACAGTTTCAATAACTGCATCTACCTTGCCGGGCAGTTTCGCATTCGACTCGAAAGCGAGATCGGCACCGAGGGCGAGTGCAGCATCGCGCTTTGCTTGATCGCGTGATGTCACCCAGACGTTTAATCCCAGCGCCTTGGCTAGCAAAATTGCTGCAGTTGCTACCCCACCGCCAGCACCTTGAATCAAAACCGTGTCACCCGCGGTGGTGTTGGAACGGTGGGCAAGCATGCGATACGCGGTCAGATAAGCGGTGGGAAGGCAGGCTGCCTGTTCAAATGTGAGGGATGCAGGTTTGTCGAGCAAATTGCCTGCAGGTACGCGCACACGCTCGGCCAGAGTGCCGGGATATACCTCACTGAGTAAAGAACGGCGGGTGTCTAATGTTTCATCGAAAATTTTCTCACCGACCTGTTGGGCTGAACCAATGACCGCGTGTACAACGACTTCACGACCATCGTCGGTGACACCTGCTGCATCACTTCCAAGAATCATGGGAACGCGATCTGCTTTGAGTGCCTGACCTTTGAGCGACCACAGATCATGGTGATTCAAACTTGCAGCTTTCACATTAACGGTCACCCAGTCAACGGGGGTTTCCGGTTGATCAATATCACCAACTGTCAATGCAGATAGTGGATCCTCAGGACTAATGGCATGAGCGAATGCTGCAAGCATGATTGTGGCGCCTCCTATGTGCGGAATTTATGCTGGATCGAGTTTGAACACCCAGATACCACGCGTTTGTGAACCGTTGCCGGCAACAATTTGCAGCAGGACACCTTCAGCGGGTATTTCTTGTAATTCGGGGAATGTGAATCGGTAGTACGTGGAGGAAATGGGGTTCGTGGTCAGGCGTTGATTCCCAATAACGGGGAACCATCCTGTTTCAGCTACAACGGGGTCAACGCTGATACCGATCGTCTCACCGGGAATCACGGGTATAACGGAGACGGCGTCCCCACTCGCAGCTTGTGCAATCAAGTCTTGTGCGCAGGCGCCGTTTTCGAGGGCATCGGAATTGAAGGCCCAGCAGGTTGCCTCGCGGAATTTGGTCACGGTTCCCGCGAAAACACTCGCTCCTGGTCCCGGCTTGGAGCAGCCACCGAGGAGAAAAGTTGCGCTCAAAGCGACGGCGGCAAGGGCAGCGAATCGGGTCCGCTGATGGCTGCGGTCGTGGGTGCGGGTGCGGGGGGAGGGAGCGATCATGCCCATGACATTACCCGCCATGCAGGGTTCTTGCCTGCGTGGGACACAATCAGGGGGTGAGTGTGAATAACTTGGCCCCGATGGCCCAATCGGCATTGGATGAATCAGTTCCAATTGACCCAGCTTTGAGCGATGCAATTGACCAGGCCAAGCAGGCAGCCATCGCTGAAGCGGGCAATGCAGAATTCATTGGTGAACACCTAGCCGTGATTATGGAAGCTGACAGGTTGGCCACCCATCTATTCACCTGCACCAATCCTGCCTACGTTGGCTGGCAGTGGGCTGTCACCATGGCGAGCACCGTTTCGGGCAAGAAGCCGGTTGTTACGGTCACCGACGTTGTTCTGCTACCTGGTCCTGATGCTTTGACGGCACCGGCATGGGTTCCATGGAGTGAGCGTATTCAGCCAGGCGATCTTTCACCCGGCGATGTCCTGCCAGCCGCAGCCGATGACGACCGCCTCACCGCAGGTTTCGCCGAATTTCTTTCGAGTGAAATTGACGAAGACTTTGAATATGTTGAGGAATATCGCGGTGTCATGAGCGGCTGGGAACTCGGATTGGGCCGTGCGCGCGTCCTGTCGGTCGTTGGCCGCGAGCAATCAGCGGATCGTTGGCTGACCAGTGAGTTTGGTCCTCACTCCGAGATGGCACGATTGGCGCCCGGACCGTGCAGCACCTGCGGTTTTCATGTTCCCCTCGCAGGACCACTCGGCCAGGCGTTCGCAGTGTGTGCCAATGCTCTTTCACCAGCAGATGGTCGAATTGTTGCTTTGAACTTTGGCTGCGGTGCGCATTCGCAAACCGCTGATCCCGGTTTCACGCCAGTGGAACGTGCAGGGACCACGACACTCGAGTAACAGCTCATTTGTCACCCCACGACGAATGTTTGGATTCGGCAGCCAAACTTTTGTTGAATATTGCATTCTTGCAATGTCGGGAGAGCGCAATGAAGGTTGAGCGTATTGCCTAGTCAGTCATCTTTCGAGCGCGCCAGTGCAGAAAAACCAGCCCGAGGATCCCGCTCAGACTTGCAAAAAGTCCAACGCCAAACCACCATACCTCGCCTGAATTGAAAGCTTGATTTGGATTGAGCGGATTTGTGAATACATTAACGAGAGTGAAGATTATGGCTAATGCCGTTCCAATGCGTACGGGCAAAATCGCCGTGGCGTCATTGGAAGGCCTGTGCATACGTTCAGGTTACTGAGTTAGGGATTAGGCTGTACGCATGACACCTCGTTTTCGCCGGATTGTGACGATTGTTGTTCTGGTGTCCCTCGTTTCCAGCGTTTTTGTCGCAGCGATTTGGTCAATCTAGGTCACTCGATCCGCCGAGCCGCTTTATGCGCGGTGTTGGTTCCTCTGATCAGTCACAGTGCGGGTGTTTTGACCGCACACGCGGATGTGAGCGGTGAGGTTCTCTGCACGATTACTGATCCTCGCCTGACTGAAATTTCAGGCATGGCCCCTTCTAGTCTGCACCAAAATGTGATGTGGGTGCACAATGATTCAGGTGATGCTGCCAGGCTTTATGCACTGTCAATGCAAGACTGCAATGTCATTGGCGAGCTCACCTTGCGTGATGTTTCGGCGCGCGATATCGAGGGGTTGGCGGCGGGTGCTGATGAGCAAGGTAGACCTGTTCTCTGGGTGGGCGATATCGGCGACAACCTCGATTCATGGGACAGCGTGGCGATCTATCGCGTGCGAGAACCCAAGAATCTGGGAAAGAAATCGGCTCGCTCGCAGGAGTTTCGTTTTACCTATAAGGATCGACCGCATAACGCTGAAACGATTTTGGCGGATCCAAATTCACCGCAACTCTGGATTGTGACTAAACAACTGGCAAGTGGTTCCATTTATAAATTACCCGCGAAACTTTCTAGCACCCGAGTCAACATTGCCACAAAAGTGAGTTCAGTTGGTGGGCTTGTGACCGATGGTGCGGTAAATCCAAATGGTTCAGGATTTGTGCTCCGTGACTATTTCGATGCACATTTTTACAGTGGGATGCCGCCTGGTGAATTGAGTGAGAAGCAGGCTCTTCCCGCCCAAATGCAGGGCGAGGCAATTGCTTGGATGCCTGACGGTGAGTCGCTGGTCATTGCGGGGGAGGGCGATGACAGGCTCATTGCCGTGTCGATAGCAGTTGCTCAGGAGTCATCCAGTTCAACTCCCTCGCCATCAATTAACACCGTGACTCCGGTCGTAGGTGAGTTAACTGAAAATTCGGTGAATTACTTGCCGCTTGTGGTCGGAGTGATCGGGGCAATAGCTTTGGTAACCGGGTTGGTGATCATCAGCAGGAAGCCCAGGGATAATGCAATGGGTAAGAAAATGAAAGCGGAGTGAACACCCACTGCGTCGGCTAATGCGCCGAGGACAAAGGGACCAACCCCACCAGCAGTTCCTCCCGCAATTGTTGAAAACGCCGTTGCGCGATCACTTTGACCGCCGGATGCGAGGACCACTCGGCTCACGCCAAGAGGCCAAAAAAGCGAAACACCAATGCCACTGATGAACAACCCAATGAGAATGAATAAGCCCTGTGTCGGAATGAAAACAATTACCCACCCGAGCATTGCCGTGGAAATTGCCAGAATGAGAATGCGGTCCACGGGGAAGTATTCTGCAAATCGCGAACCAATGAGTCGCCCCACTAATATGCCGCCGGTCACGGCGGCAACAGATGCGGCTGCTGCACCTGCCTCGAAGCCACCGCGCTCACGAAGGAGATCGGCACTCCAAATGGTGAGGGTGAATTCAGTGGTGAGCAACAGAAAGAGGGTAAAAAGTGCCCACCAAAAGAGCCGAGGGAATGGGGTGTGTTCCTTTTCTCGCATGGCTTCATCTGGCGGTACACGGAAGACCAGCGGATTGCGACGCATGAGTAGCAGGCTGAGAATCACACCGCCAAAGAGAATCCATACGCCGGCGCGCCAGCCGACAATGAGCACGGAGCCGAGTCCAATGGCCAATGGGGCGAGAACTCCGGCAACGGCCGCTAAAGCGTTGGCTTCCGTGAGGGCCGCTGGACCTGCTTCTTTTTGGTAATCGAAAAGGAACGCGCTGGCACTAATAACCACGGCAGTACCGAAAAAGGATGTCAACCCAGCGCCAATAATTGTTACGGGAAAACCACCGGGTGCGGTGTAGACGAGAATCCCCAAGGTGGTGCCGATCAATGCGATGGCTAGGAACTTTCCTCTGCCCATCGTGAGGATGAACCTGGCACCGAGGAATCCTGCAATTATCCCGCCCAGTGAGAACACCAAAGCGTGGACTGAAGAAACCGTTCTACTCGTGCCCTGCTCATCACGCAAAAGTGCCTGGGTTGCGCTGAACCCGTAAATGAACCACGCGTAAGTCGCAATCGAGAAGTAGCCTGCCCACGTGGAGCTGTCACGCTTGGGGCGCGCAGGAGCGAGCTTGTTCACGCCAGTTGCGCAATGACGAAATCAATTGATGCGATCAGCGCCTTGACATCCGCTGGCTCGACTGCTGGGAACACAGCAATGCGGAGTTGATTGCGGCCCAGCTTGCGGTACGGCTCAGTGTCGACGATCCCATTGGCGCGCAGTGCCTTTGTAATTGCTGTTGCATCAATTGAGTCATCAACATCAATAGTTGCAACAACTTTGGAGCGCAGTGCAGGATCACTCACAAAAGGACTCAAAATATCGCTGTTGTCTGCCCATGTGTAGAGCAAGTCAGAGGACTCTTGGGTGCGCGCAGTTGTCCAAGCGAGTCCACCATTGGTGTTGAACCAATCAACCTGTTCTGCCATCAAGAAAATTGTGGCCAGAGCGGGGGTGTTGTAGGTCTGCTGCAAACGAGAATTGTCAATTGCTGTGACAAGGTCAAGTGAGTCGGGGATCCAGCGACCAGACTCTTTTATCTCGGTTGCGCGTGCGATAGCGGCGGGGGACATGAGTGCAAACCACAATCCACCGTCGGAACCAAAGCTTTTTTGTGGTGCGAAGTAGTAGGTATCAAACTCAGCTGCATTAACAGCAAGGCCACCGGCACCCGAGGTTGCATCGATAATCATCAACGAATCGGCATCAGCACCGGAAAGGCGCGAGGGAGTTATGGCAACACCCGTGGAGGTTTCATTGTGCGGGGTGCAGTACGCGTCAATGCCCACTTCGGCGGTGAATGATGGGGCTGATCCGGGATCAGACTTGTGAATCGTGGGCTCACCGAGATGAGGTGCTTTCTTGACGCCGGAGGCGAACTTGGCACCAAATTCACCAAAGGACAGGAACTGCGCCCGGTCGCGGATCAAACCGAATGAGGCTACATCCCAGAACACGGTCGAACCGCCATTCCCGAGAACCACTTCATAACCTTCGGGGAGAGAGAACAGTGCGCTCAATCCTTCGCGCAAGCGCTTTACTTCATTGCGCACTGTTGCTTGTCGGTGGGAGGTGCCCATGTAGCTCTGCCACACGCCGGCCAGTGCATCTGTTTGTTCTTTTCGAACTTTTGAGGGGCCGCTGCCAAACCTTCCGTCGCTCGGTAATAACTCTGCCGGGATGCGAATGTCGGACACGTTGTGCTCCTCAAAGATAACGATTACACGGTGGGATACCCCGACGGTTCAACGGTTCCGTTGTCCCACCCGGGGACTTGCTGAGGTGTTCTTGGTCGTGGACCGACATAGCGTGCTGTGGGACGCACCAATCGACCTATTTTCTTCTGCTCAAGGATATGGGCTGACCATCCAGCCAAGCGCGCGCAGGTGGTCATTGCGGTGAAGTACTCGATGGGAACTTCGGCATAGTCCAAGATGACCGCGGCCCAGAAGTCGATGTTGGTTTCCAATGGTCGGTCAGGTCGGCGTGACCGAAGTTCGGCCAGAGCTGCCGTCTCCACGGCAAAGGCTTCTTCATAACGAGGAACTCCCAGCCGCTTGGCGGTTTCTCGCAGCACCCGAGCACGCGGATCTTCCACCCGATACACGCGGTGCCCAAAGCCCATTAGGCGTTGACCTGCGTCGAGGTGAGCGGTGATGTATTTCTCCGGATTACCTGATTCCTCGATTTCATTCAGCATTCGCAGAACTCGAGCTGGAGCTCCACCGTGCAGTGGGCCACTCATGGCGCCGATGGCCCCAGACATGGCCGCAGCAACATCAGCACCCGTCGACGCAATAACGCGGGCCGTGAATGTTGATGCGGTCATGCCATGTTCTGCGGCAGCAACAAAGTAACTGTCAATTGCCTCAACGTGCCTGGGGTCGGGTTCACCGCGCCAGCGGGTGAGGAATCGTTCAACAATTGTGCGCGCTGAGTCAATGCGCTCTTGGGGCACCATGGGAACTCCAAGACCACGCGCTGACTGCGCGATGAAGGACAGCGCCATGACCGAAACCCGCGAAAGGTTGTCCCGTGCAGTGGCATCGTCAATATCCAACAGAGGTTGAAGACCCCAGGCCGGTGCGAGCATGGCAATGGCAGACTGCACATCGACACGAACATCACCCGAGTGCACGGGCAGTGGGAATGGTTCGGCAGGTGGCAGCCCTGGGTTGAATCTGTTGTCCACCAGCAAACCCCACACGTTGCCGTAGGACACCTTGCCCACCAAGTCCTCGATGTCGACCCCGCGGTAGCGCAGGACCCCACCGTCGCGGTCGGGCTCAGCAATTCCGGTCTCAAAAGCGACAACGCCTTCAAGCCCTGGGACAAATTCCGCCATGGTGTCTCCCTTAATTCGGCACTTGGTGGTAAATCATGGTGGAATCTGTCCATGGAAGCGACCTCAAAGCGTGACGGATCGGTAACAAATGGCGCCGATTCCGATAATTCCTCCCAAAAAGAGGGACTTCGGGTTCACGAATTACGAATTTCCTATGACCAAGGGGTGCTCACCGAGGACATGCTCCTGCCCAACGGACAGGCGCCTAACCCATTTGATCAGTTCAGTGACTGGTTTTCTCAGGCCGTTGACTCATCAATTCTTGAGCCCAACGCCATGGTGGTGAGCACGGTTGATAAAGGCGGAGTTCCCAGTTCACGAACCGTGCTGCTCAAGGACTTCGCCCCGTCCGGCTTTAGTTTTTTTACCAATATTGAGTCGCGCAAGGGATCAGAGATTGCACACAACGCGCACGTCTCACTGCTATTCCCCTGGTACGAATTACACAGGCAAGTAATAGTCTCGGGTACTGCGGAACCAATTGATCGTGATTCGGTAGCCGAGTATTTCCATTCCCGTCCGCGCGGATCCCAGTTGGGCGCCTGGGCAAGTCGCCAGTCACAAACCTTGGCCGGTCGGGAACAAATTGATAAACAATATGAAGACGTCACCAACCGCTTTGATGGCACGGATCCAATTCCGGTACCGGATTTTTGGGGTGGATTTTTGGTTCGAGCAACTCGGATTGAGTTTTGGCAGGGACGCGATTCACGACTCCACGACAGAATTCAATTTATGTGTGTGAGCAAAAGCACTGACCTCAAGGCCGCAGAAAACTGGAGAGTTGAGCGTCTGTCGCCGTAGGGAGCGTAAGTTTCGCCTGTGGCACGAATCCTCGCGGACATAACCCCGTTGCGGGTGAGTGCTCCGTACCGCCGGATTTGGGTTGCATTAGGTGTCAGCAACATTGGTCAGCAGATGGCCAGCGTCGCCGTTGGTTTGCAGATCTGGGACCTAACCAACTCAAGTTTGATGGTCGGACTCGTGGGTTTGGCGCAACTCATTCCACTCATCGGCTTCGGGCTCTACGGTGGAACGCTGAGTGACACTTTTGATCGTAGGACTGTTGGAATAGTTACCGCAGTGGGCTTGTGGGGCACATCTCTATTGCTACTGACTCAAGCACTTGCCGGATTTGATTCCGTTGGATTTCTTTATCTCGTGGTCGCCATGCAGGCGAGTTTCTTTGCGGTGGGAAATCCGGCACGCCATGCAATCATCCCCCGCATCGTGTCAACCGATTTACTTCCCGCGGCCAATGCATTAAGCATTATTACCTTCAACCTTGGATTTACCCTCGGGCCGCTATTGGGTGGTGCGCTCGTTGCCTTAACCGGAACCGTGAGCACCCCATACCTCGTTGACGTAATCGCTTTTGGAGTGGTCATCTACGCCATGTGGCGGCTTCCGAAACTCCCTTCAACACAGGATAAATCCGCTGCACGTGGTTGGAAATCGGTCCGCGAGGGTTTCGTATTCATGCGGGGCAAAATTAATTTGCAGATGACATTCTTTGAAGACCTAATTGCCATGATCTTTGGCATGCCGCGCGCACTGTTTCCGGCAATCGCTGCTTTGTGGTTTGGAGGGACAACCCAGGAAATCGCCCTGACTTTGGGTCTTCTCAGCGCTGCCCCGGCTGCTGGCGCAATTATTTCTGGAGTTCTATCGGGACCATTGGGTCGGGTTAGGTATCAAGGTAGGGCGATCGTGGTCGCCATTCTCGTGTGGGGTGGTGCCATCACGGTCTTTGGTTTTTCCCGCACGCTCGTCATTTCACTACTATTCCTCGCGATCGCAGGAGCAGCAGACAATGTATCTGCGACATTCCGCATGACCATTTTGCAAGCAGCAACCCCAGATCAATACCGCGGGCGATTGCAGGGAGTTCACACCGTAGTTGTCGCAGGCGGTCCAAGAATCGGGGACGTTGAAGCGGGTGTGGTCGCAAGTTTGGGCGGTGAAGCATTCTCGGTGATCAGCGGAGGCGTTGCCTGCATGACACTCTCGGTTGCCTTGGCATTGAAGTTCAGGTCATTTTTGAGTTATGACAGCCACAATCCAGTGCCATAAAGAATTCAATGCTTAAGACGCTGTGCAATCAATTGATCCATTGACTGCTTATTGCTTTTTGCTTCTTTCTTGAGTGCCTTAATGAGTGACTTGGGTAGTTCAATTGAAATCTCCACCAGCTTGTCTTTTCGTGGCACTTTGACCGAATCCGATGTGTTTCCAGTATGGCCAAGATCCGAATTCGAAGATGCTAGCGATCGCGGCTCAGAGTTGGTAACAGGGTGAATCCCCGAGTCGGCAGCCTTGCGCAGCGAAGGGCGCGGTGTTGGATCAAACTGTGTATCTGACATGAGTTAACCCCATAACCTTTTTTTGGGTGAGACGGTATCGAGAACTTGATCAAAAACTGTGGCCAGTTGCTCCCCTGCGGGTGAGTCCCATGCGTGAATGGGCATGCCCGCAGCTTCTGCCTGAGTGATTGCATTGCGTTCAGGAATTTCGATGTCCATCACGACGGGACCAAATCCTTCGCGCAATTCTTGAATGCGATTGCGGTGCTCGGCCACGGTAGGTCGGGTGCGATTGAGCACAATGCGTGCAGGATTTAACATCGGGTTAGATGCCAGACGAATCACGTCAACAGCTTCGACGGCCTGTTCGGCACCGGCCAAGGCAAAATAGCTGGGCTCGGTAACAACAAGGGCATCAGTGGCGGCATGCAAAGCATTTCGAGTCATCTCACCCAGTGACGGTGGGCAGTCGATCAACACAAGATCAAACTGGCGGGGCAGATTTCCCAGTGAAATGCGAAGTCGTTGTGAAGAAAGTGGACCCTCGATGGTGTTGCGGTGTTCCAGGTTTCGATCAGCCGCAAGAACTTGAACGCGGTTACCCCATGTGGAGTCCACCACGGCCTGTGCTGCGATCCCCGGTTGAGGGTCAGCGAGGACGTCATTCATGGTGAATGGAGCACCGTGGGCACCCAAGCCCATGCTGGCATTGCCCTGTGGGTCCAGGTCGACGACGAGTACCCGCAGACCGCGCTTCCAAGCTGCACTGGCAAGACCAAGTGTGACCGTTGTTTTGCCCACTCCACCCTTCATGGAGAGCACTGCCACCGATTGCATGGACCAACCCTATGAGGCTTGAATGCCAAGCCGAAGGCTAGGTGCGCCCTTTGATTGAAGCAAAGTCGGCGAGGGCCACTTCACGCTCCTGCTTGTGATCAACTATTCGCTCGGGGTAGCTCTGCGGGAGACCGAGTGGTGAGAGCCATGGCTCATGAATGCTGGCCCCAGAGAGCTCGGCCAACTCGGGGACATAGGTGCGGACATAGGTGCCATTGGGGTCGAACTTGATCCCTTGAGTGATTGGATTAAACACTCGGTAAAACGGTGAAGCATCCGTGCCGCACCCGGCAGTCCACTGCCAGCCGTGTGCGTTGCTCGCGATGTCGCCATCGCGCAGGTGCTGCATAAAGAACTTGGCACCACGCTGCCAAGGAATGTGCAGATCTTTGACAAGGAAACTCGCCACAATCATGCGGACCCGGTTGTGCATCCAGCCGGTCGTTGTGAGTTGCCGCATTCCAGCATCGACAATTGGATATCCGGTGCGCCCGTGACACCAGGAGTCAAAAAGATTGTCGGCTTCGGCACCGCTTGCCCAAGGCATGATCGAGTCATAACGCGCATCCAGCGAATGTGAAGAACTTGTGGGATTATGAAACAAGATGTCGGCATAAAACTCACGCCAACAAATTTCTTTCGCATAAACAATATTTTCGGGTTTTAACTCAGCCAAGAGTGAGCGAGGATGAATCTCGCCATATTTCAAGTGATGAGACAGCACGCTGGTGCCGTCCAAGTCGGGTCGATTGCGATTCTCGTCATAGTCAGCGAGAGCCGCACTCGAAAAATCATTCCAACGATCCCAGGCGGCAGCTTCACCGGCAGGCGGCAGAGGAACGGGACTGGTCACAATGGGCATTGGTTCGGAGGGTGCAGTGACAAAAGTAGGGAGCGGACCTGTTGCAGGTGCTCGCCACCCGTGTGCTGCCCATGCTTTGTAAAACGGTGTGAAAACTCGGTACGGGGTTTCATCTCCTTTCACTACTCGGCCAGGAGCCACGGCATAGGGAGAACCTGTTCGCACCAACGGAACGTCGAGTGCCTTCTCAACATTGGCATCTCGAGCCATGCCATACGGGCCAAAGTCGGCAGCAATGTGCACCGAGTCTGCGCTGACTTCCTTGACCAGCGAAGGGATGACCTCGGTCGGGTCCCCGGTGCGAAGCACCAACTTCCCACTCAGTGATTCACTCAAAGAAGTCAAACTCGCCACCAAATATGCACGGCGTGTGTCACTGGCTGCGTCCCACAAAACAGGATCGAAAACAAAAACAGGGAGCACTTGCTCACCCGCTGCAAGCAGAGCTGGGTTATCGCGAAGCCGAAGGTCGCGGCGAAACCACATGATGCTTGTCACGGGGAAACCCTAGGCCGCTTCACCCGTGCTCGCTCGATGGCCTTGAGTGCCTCGCGGCGAGCAAGAGGTGACAATTCGGCGTGCGAATCGACATACCCCCGAACCCACTCGGGGTTTGAGTGCGAATAGTCCCGCAATGCCCAGCCGACCGCCTTCGCAATGAAAAATTCGGTATCTGCGGCTCGCGTCGAGCAGAGATCTGCAAGTCGCTGTGCATCTGTGTCTTTTTTCATGGTCAGTTGATGTGTGAGTGAGCAGCGAACAATCCACATATTGTCGTTGGTGATCCATTGATACATCAATGGGACGCTTGCCGGATTTGTGTACACCAAATGCCTAATCAAGGGGTTGAGCGCATCAACACTGTCCCACCAGGACTTGTGCGTGATGAAAAACTCCGCGGATTCGTTGAGAAATGTGGGATCAATAGAATGCTTGTAATGCACCAAAACGTCAACCCCGGCTGATTGGAATTCACGCTCAGGTAATTCGTGGAGTGCGCGCGCGAGTTCCACGAGCTCATCCTGGTTGGGTTTGAGGTAGCCATGTAAAGCGTCCGTGACAACCTTTCGGCGTGCTGGGGTGGATATGCCAAGAAAGGGAAATTGGTTGCGCATGTATGCAGACATCCCTTGCGCCTTGTATCGGTCTCGATGTGCGTGGAGCCCTGAAGTAATGGCTTGAAAAATCCCGTTTCGCTCCCACGGTTTGCCCACGTTTTCCATGGTAATTACCCATGGTCAGGAATCAAGGTACATTTACTCTCGTGAGCGACCTGATTGATACCACCGAGATGTATCTGCGGACCATCTTCGAGTTGGAAGAGGAAGGCATTCCTCCCATGCGCGCTCGCATTGCAGAGCGTTTGGGGCAGAGTGGCCCCACTGTTTCCCAGACCGTCGCCCGCATGGAACGCGATGGCCTCGTCGCGGTGGGTAAAGAGCGCCATTTGGAATTGACCGAAGAAGGCCGCAACCAGGCCACGAGGGTTATGCGCAAGCATCGCCTGGCTGAGTGCATGTTGGTGGAGATGCTCAAAATGCCGTGGGAGGAAGTCCACATTGAGGCATGTCGTTGGGAGCATGTGATGAGTGACTCGGTGGAACGTAGGTTGATGGAGATTCTTGATCACCCAACAATCTCACCATTTGGAAACCCAATTCCCGGTCTAGCTGAGATCGACTCGACGCTCGAAAACTCTATTGCCCATGACCCCAAACTCAAGAGCCTCGTTGATGTAATCGGGGCAGAGCCCAAAAGCGTGACCATTCGGCGTTTGGCGGAGACGATCCAACTCGATGAGGAAACCATGGCTCAATTGCGCAGGGTGGGTGCATTACCTGGAGCCCGTGTTGAGGCCTATCAAAAGGATTCAGAGGTATTCATTGGGAGTGCGGGGGAATACACAGAGGTGCCGCTCGATGAAGCAATTCACATTTTCGTGAACGCACCAGTCTAGAAATTAGGGCGCAAGGGCATACCGGACTTGCCGCGCTCACCAAGTTTGACACCCAACATTTGGTGCAATTGGATTGTGTTCAAGTCAAAGCCCATGCGTGACGCGGCCATATAGAGGCGCCATACGCGTGCTGTCCCTAGTCCGGCCTCCGCAACCGCTTCATCCCAGTGATTCTCAAGATTTTCACACCAGTGCTTCAAAGTGAGTGCGTAATGTTCACGAAGATTTTCCTCGTGACGTATTTCAAACCCAGCGTCATTGAATGAGGACATGATCATGCCGGGGCCCGAAAGTTCTCCATCAGGAAACACATAGCGGTTGATGAATGATGTCCGGTAATGAGTGGGCACGGAATCATCGGGGCGAGTGATCGTGTGATTGAGCATGCGACCCTCTGGTTTGAGTTTGCCGTAAAGGAAACCAAAGTAGGACGGATAATTGGCGCGGCCAATGTGTTCGGTGAGACCGATCGATGAAATAGCATCAAAGCTGCCTTCGGTGACATCGCGGTAGTCACTGAAACGGATTTCCGCGCGGTCAGCGAGTCCGGCGTCGGCAATGGCTTTTTGTCCCCACTCGGCTTGCTGCTGCGACAGGGTTACGCCAATGGCTTTCACTCCATAGTTGCGAACAGCATGCAGCACCATGCCACCCCAGCCGCAACCAACATCCAACAAAGTCATGCCGGGAGCAAGTCCTAACTTCCTTGCTACCAGATCAAACTTGGCTTCCTGGGCCGTTTCCAGTGAGGCTTCCGCGTTGGGAAAGACGGCGCAGGTGTAGGCCATTGATGGTCCAAGGACCCAGCGATAGAACGTGTTGGACACGTCGTAGTGGTGGTGAATTGCCTCAGCATCACGCTTCTTGGAATGACGACTTCCCGAAAGCTTTCGCTCCTGAGGCGGTGGGCTTGGTCGCTTGAGGGCATGCGGCCCAAAAGTTTTGGCAAGTGCCAACTTGTCCGAGACGGTCAGATGTGAGGTATCGAGTGGGTAGAGGCGTGAGAGTGCCGTGTGAGCATCGCCAATGATTTCTAGGTCGCCACTGACATAGGCTCGGGCAAGACCAAGTTGACTCGGGGCGCCGGCTAGAAATGCAACACCACGAGGTGAGGTGACCTCAAGTAGGACGTCATTGTCTTGCGGCCCGAATGTTGAACCGTCGTAGGCGCGAAATGAAACATTGCGCTCTGATCCAACAATCATTCCAAAGGCATCTGCCAGTTTCATGCTTCTCCCACTACTTTCTCGTACAGCCCCAGCAGGCGTCCCTGCGGGTCATATTTGCTTTTCATCTCTGTGTACTCATCACCGCCATAGATATTCCAGAATTCATCCTGTTCGTAGAAAGCCGTGGAGTACAGAGATTTACGTCCATCCATGGCCGTCACTACGGATTCGATTCGACGATTTTTAGCTCCATCTTCAGGCTTTTCACCATTTGTCAAAGGAACCGTAGACCAAAACCCCACATTGACGTAGAGTTTTTCGGGATCAAATTCATAAAGCGGCCAGCGGGCGCTTGGGTCGCGTTGTTTGAGTGGGCACAGCCAGATAGGTTCAATGCCAATTTCCTGGTGAAAAAAGTCGAGGAATTCGGGGAGACGATCAATTGGAATCTCGATGTCCTGAACTACTGACTCGCGGGGTGGTTTGCCCTGAACAGCATCAAGTCGCTCAGCAAATTTAAACTTTCGATTGGCGGCGATAATCTTCCAGTACACATCGCTGCGTAATTTCGACTTGGGCCACAGTGATCGAATAGTGGGACGTTGCGCGCCAAATGCCCGCGAGCACCAGAACCAGTCAGTATCCCAACGCCAGAGATAGTCATGGATGGTTAGGTAGTCCTCAGTGAGCGATTGAATAGAACGGTAATAAATGGCCATTCCGGTGTAATCGCTAACCGATCGATCGCGTGGCAACTGGCCAACCATTGTGCCAATTGTCAGGTACTGCTCCGATGCAGAGAAAACGGTGCCATCGAGAAAATCAACGCGCGAATCATTGAACTGACCGTTCTTGACAATTTCCTCCATGGCAACCGTGAGGGCATGGGCGCTGTCAAATCTGACGTGTTGCAGGTGCACAAAAGGTTTGGTCGGTTCTAACTCAATGGTGAGCTTAAGTGCATATCCCAATGAACCATACGAATTGGGAAATGAATAAAACAAATCACGATGGGGATCCTCAGCCTTGCTACTTACTGTCAGAACTTCACCGTCACCCGTCAGAATATCCATCTCAATGACTGATTCATGTGGAGTGCCATTTCGAAAACTTGCACTTTCAATTCCGAGACCCGTGACAGCACCACCGAGTGTGATGGTTCGTAGCTGTGGAACACACATGGGCATGAGCCCATAAGGCAGTGTCGCGGCCACGAGATCCTCATAGGTGGTCATGCCGCCTACTTGGGCAGTTTTTGTGATCGGGTCGACCTCGAAAACACCACTAAATGCGCTGACATCGAGTCCAGGAGTTTGAGTTTGGCTGCGGCCACGAAATAGATTGCTGGTTTTCTTGGCCAAACGTACTGGACTACCGACCGGGATTGACTTGAGTTGGGCGCTGAGCCGACCCACGGATTCTAGGTAGCGCGACGCCCATTCTTGGCCTGGATCTGACCCGGTAACTGGTGCAGATGGGTTGAAAGTCACCGCCCAACGGTAATGGATGTCGCTTTTTTATGCCCAGATACCTGATTTCCTGGTCTAGGCCACCTTTATATAGGCGGTTCTGGGGTGATGGGAGACACTTGGACCGTGAAGCGTAATTCTTGGATCCCTCTCGTGTCGGGGGCGGCCGCCTTCCTGCTCACTTTGACCGTGGGTGCTGCTGCCACGACAGACTGGCTCACGCGCAATATCGAGATGAATAGGTTGATGATTGCTATCGAGCAGTCTGAGAGTGCGATGAAGCAAGTACAAGATCGTGTTTCAATTGTGTTCGATGAATTGGATGGCGCGCTTCCCAACTCGCCCGAACAGAATGCACGGACGGCAGCCGCTGTTGCTGAACTTGCGGCGATCGCCGTTGATGGTGAGGCAGCAATCGGTGACGCTGGTCGCGCGGTTGAACGTGTAAATATTTTGCCGTGGCACACGAACATCAAAGAGGCACAGGACGCCTACCTGCTACACAACTACGCGTGGCAGGGCTACATGCTTTCTGCCCAAGAAGACCCCGTCGCATTCACGACACCTCAGCCTCTTGTGAATCAAACATTTGAAGACTCACAAGATCCAATGGAAAATGCGGTTCCCAACCCAGCGCTCTATGACCTAAGTGTTCGCGTTGAAGGCCTCTACGTGGAGGACTCAACAAGTTTGGGTGGTCCGGTTATCTAACGCCAATTATTTGGCGGCAAGTTCATTATCAAGTGGTTCTTTTCTGTTTTCCTTGGCCAATTTGCTTGGCCACCAAATCTTGGGACCGATGTCGTAGGCCAATGCGGGCACCAATGTAGTTCGAACGATGAAAGCATCGATCAATACGCCGAGCGCGACAGCGAAACCAACTTGGCGCAACGCAACAAGAGGAAGCACCCCTAAAACGAGGAATGTTGCGGCAAGCACAATTCCAGCACTGGTGATAACGCCACCTGTGACCGTTAGTCCTTTGAGCACACCTGCTCGGGTCCCGAGGTGAACTGTTTCCTCTCTGACTCGTGTCATGAGGAAGATGTTGTAGTCCACGCCGAGTGCGACCAAGAAAACGAATGCGAAGAGTGGGAAGGACGGGTCTGCACCGGGGAAGTCAAACAGGTAATTGAAAGCGAGCGCGCAAGCACCGAGGGTTGCAAAATAGGAGAGCAGCACTGTTCCAATCAGAATGATGGGCGCATTGAATGCTCGCAACAGAATGATCAAGATGATCAAAATGACGACAAGGACGAGTGGAATGATCACATTCCGATCCCTCAGGTTTGCCTCGTTGATGTCAAATGCCACGGCCGTTGGGCCACCCACAAGTGCGTTGGCGCCGGGGAGATCAATAAATTCCAATCTCAGTGCACCGATGACGGACTCCGCATCGGTGGAATCAGAGGGGTAGGCCAGAGTCACATTGAACAGAACCCGTGAATCCACGACCACAACTTCGCCTGTTATGGGGTTTACCTGTGGTTGAACATCTGCGACCCCTGGAGTGGCTGCAATGACTGAAGCGACTTCATCGCTGGAATCTGCATTGGCCGTCACGATAGTTTCGCTACCAAGGCCCGCTGCAAAATGTTGAACCAACACGTCTTGACCAATGACAGAGTCCACCTCTGATGCATTGGTAAAGGACTCTGATGTTGCCACGCCATCTGACTTTAAGGTCGTGCTGAAACCTGCAAAAACCAGTAGGACCAGTGCCGTGGCCACCCAGGTGACGCGGGGCTTGTGACCGACGAGTGAAGAAAGTCGCGCCCAAATCCCAGACAGTTTGGTGTCCTCCACTCCCACCTCAGGTACCTTCGGCCAAAATGCCCAGCGACCTGACGGGTATTTCGCCCTGTTGAACGGTCCTCCCGTTGCGCTAAAGACTCGCATCAGGCCGAAAACGATCCACAGCACAATGGTTACCAATGCGGCAACGCCGCCGACTGCGGCGAATGGGCCAAACGCAATGTCGGTGACGAAGCCGAGCGCGAAACCAATAACTGCAGGTACGAGGAAAGCCAAAATAGGGAGTGTGAAGCTGGGAACCGTGAGCAGGGCGGGGAGGAAGGTCAGCATGATCAGCATTGCCGCAACTACACCCACTGCCGACACGGGCCCGGTCGACTTATTTGAATTCAGTTCACTGAGAAGTAGGCACATCAGTCCGATTGACGTTGTGGCCGATGAGGCAATGATTGGTGCTCGCACTCCCTTGAAGGCCGCCCAGATCGCATCGGTATGAATCGCATGTTTATGGAGCTCTTCCCTGTATCTACTGATAAATAAGAGGGAATAATCGGTTCCGGCCCCAAAGACCAACACGGTGAGAATTCCTTGGCTCTGACCGTTCAGGACCAACACATCGCTATCAGCTAGGACATAGACAATCCCACTGGCAACTGCGAGCGCAAAACCTGCAGCGACGAGTGGGATTAACCAAAGTACCGGCGAACGGTAAACAAGAATCAGAATGATTGCGACGACAAGCGCCGTAGCGATCAGTAATGCTCCATCAATTGCCCCAAACACTTCAATCAAGTCAGCAAGAAAGCCGCCGGGGCCAGTGACATTTACTTGGAGGGATTCGAACTGCTTGGAGTAGTCGCGTATTGCGTTGGTGATTTCGGCGAATGCCAGATCACCGGATTCGAGTTGTTTTGCGCCCAATTCGCCAATGACATTGACGGAGACCAATAGGGCTTCTCGGTCTTCAGATGGAATAGGGAACATTGGAGTTGGCTCGAGATATGACTCAACATTTGATCCATCACTAAGTGTCAGCTGAGCAATTCCTGAGATGAATTCGCCAACGACCGACTGGTCATCTGGGCTGAAAGTAGCCCCGTCGGGTTTGGTGATCACAACGAGAATAGGGAGGGCTTTGCTGTCAGAAAATGTGGCCTGTTCGTCATTGACCAGGGTGGACTCTGCCGATGCGGGAAGGAACGCTGCATTGTCGTTCTCTTGGACTTGCGACAGACTCCCTGCGAGCGGACCGGCCCAACTACCCACCGCTAACCACAGGATGGCGACACCTACGGCTATCCACGTAGCGGTTCGCGCTCGTTTCAAGCCTGACTTCGAAGGGGGTTCTGTTTGTAGCATCTCCTGGTCCATGGTCTGAGCGTGCAGGAAATACAGCGGGGAGGCAAGTAGAAAGGCCGTTTACTTGGGCTAGGGTCGTGCCGTGGGTGGAGCCTTCGCAACATTGGCAGTTTGCGCGGTACTCGCGCTAATCATTGCCACCGTGCTGCGAGCACTCGGATTTTCCATGGCCCTCCCGCTCATCGCCGCAGGAATCCTGCTCAGTATCGCCCCGTTTGGACCGGACGATCTCCCGCAGCCAGAAATAATCTTGATCGTGGTGCTTGCCCCACTTGTTTTTGGTGAAGCACTCGGTTCGTCTTATTTGGACCTGCGCAAAGTTGCCAGACCGGTGCTCATCTTGGCCATCGGATTAGTCATTGTTACAACTCTCGCTGTTGGAGTAGTGGGTGCGCTGGTTGCTGCGCTGCCGTTAGCGGTTGCCATGGCATTGGGAGCAATTCTCGCCCCTACAGATGCAGTTTCTGTGAGTGCTGTCGCGCGAAGGGCGTCATTGCCGCGCAGGCTCGTTTCAATACTCGAGGGCGAAAGCCTAGTCAACGACGGAACAGGGCTCACCGCCCTGAAAGTTGCCACCGTTGCTGCAGTTGCCGGCTCAATTACCCTCGCGGACGTAGCCATTGATTTCACTCTCGCGGTCGTGGTGGGTGTCGGGGTGGGTTTGATCAGTGGGTACGCCTTATCGGTGACGCTGCGCTACAGCAAGGACCTTGTACCCGCGAACTCGTTAGTGATTGTCGCGCCATTCCTGATCTACCTTGCAGCTGAAGAAGCACAAGGTTCAGGAATTCTTGCCATCGTTGTTGCAGGTCTTTATGTCGCCCATCAGCAGAACGCGGACCCAGGAGCTTCTGGCCGAGTGCAAAGCGCCGTTGTGTGGAAGCACATCACTTTCATTCTGCAGGCGCTTGCGTTCTTCCTCATTGGTTTGGAAATCCCAGATACTCTGAGAAGGCTTGCACCCGGGGAATTTGGAACAGTTCTCTGGTTGGTGTTAGCAACGGTAATTACCTTGATCGTGGCACGGTCTCTATTTGTTTTTGGAATGGTTTTTTTCACCAGAATTGCCAAGGCTCCCATGGCACAGCGGTCAACTTTCGGGCGCGAGGCCGCAATCGTCGCGTGGGCGGGCGCACGGGGGCCTATTTCAGGACTCGCAGCATTTTCAATTCCATTGGCCACAGCCGCGGGTAACGATTTCCCGCAACGTGACATTGTGCTGGCCACCAGCTTCATCGTCATCGTGATCACTCTGCTCTTGGCCGAGACGTTGGGCCCGGTCGCGCGGTTGCTCAAAATCCCCAAAGACGATGACACCGAGGAGATAGCCCGTGTTGAGGCAACATTGGCCAGGGCTGCATTGCTTCGACTTGATTCGGCGGCCGAGGAGTTAGCCGCACAGGGGGAGCCGCTGAGCCCCGAGGCCATTGATTCACTTCGCAGGGAAATAGATCGACGTATTGATAGGGCCCAGAGTGTGCAAGCACATGAACCCATGCTCACCCAAGAAATACAAATGCACAAAATGTTGAAGGTTGCGTCATCTATCGTGCACGCAGAGCAAGAAGAATTGATTCGGTTGCGAGATGACGAGGGATTGCCGGATGCAATTGCTCGACCAATCCTGCGCGACTTGGATGCACGGGAACAAGCTTTGGCTCGCAAATATCGTTAAAGCGAGGCATTCATCACATTAAATGGACATATTTCACTTCTGCAAGTGACATATCACTCACTTCGCGCGTTAATTGAGTCTCAACACTGTCGCGAACGTGTCGCACTGTCGAATTTGCACATAGGTTGTTTATTGAAGTAATTGATCTGAATTGATCAGATCGCCGTCAATCTATGGAGTGGAGTTAGACAATGAAAAAATTCGCAAAGAAATTTGCGGTCCTTGCAGCAGCGTCGGCAATGGTTTTGACAGCTTGCTCAAGTGATTCAGATGCTGGTGGCGCCGATCAAGGTGACACGATTGCAGCCCAAAATAGCCTCAGCGGGGTTTCCCTCACGGTCGGTTCTAAGGATTTCGATGAGGCACTTGTCCTCGGAGAAATGCTGGTCCAGGCCTTTGGAGCAGCTGGCGCGGACGTTGGCAATCAAGTGGGACTCGGAGGCACGAGTGTTGCGCGCACCGCGCTCACATCAGGTGAAATTGATGTGTATCCCGAATACAACGGCACCGGATGGGCCGTTCACCTCGAGCAGGAAGATCCAAGTTTTGACTCTGCAGAGTTGACTGCAAACGTCAAGGAAATGGATTTTGACAAGAACAATATTGTGTGGATTGGGCGCTCGCCGTTCAACAACACCTATGGTTTTGTTTCGAGCCCTGAGGTCACAGAGGCAAACGGTGGCGCATTTACCACGCAAACCTTCATGGAATACGTTCGTGACAATCCCGATGCGACCGTATGCATGGAAACTGAATACCCCGATCGTCCCGATGGTCTGATATTGACCGAAGAAGCAACGGGCATTCAAATGCCAGACGGCCAGGTCAGCATTCTTGACACGGGCGTCATCTACACGGAAACTGCAAACAACAATTGCACATTCGGCGAGGTCTACACGACCGATGGCCGTATTCCTGCTCTCAGCCTCACCTTGGTTGAAGATCCAGGTGTCAATATTGTTTACAACGTTTCAGCGAGCATGCGCGGTGAAACATATGATCAGGCCCCGGATCAATTCGAGGCAATCGTGGCGGCAATCTTGCAGCCACTTGATAACGACACGATGGCCGAGTTGAACAAGCGAGTATCTGCTGACGGTGAAGAAGCTTCAGCTGTCGCTAACGACTTCTTGGTCTCGAACGGAATCATTGCAGGTTAGTTCTCAAGGG
>Ga0213861_10000329_pt1:35000-40790 | contig 40790 bp, 53 predicted proteins | sample PICome_4_FD_160110 | JGI IMG/M metagenome (GOLD analysis project Ga0213861, IMG submission 160110) | Coastal seawater microbial communities near Pivers Island, North Carolina, United States - PICO131 | ecosystem: Environmental > Aquatic > Marine > Coastal | place: USA: North... | reverse complement strand
GATTTTTCCTTGTATTTCTCGTATACTGTCAATATATTTATTCAATATTTTACATTTTTTTAAAATAGGTTGATATAATGGCAGTACCTAAAAAACGAACATCGAAAGCAAAAAAGAATTCTCGTAAAGCAAACTGGAAGAAAAAAGCAGATAAAGCAGCACAAAAATCTTTATCGTTAGCTAAATCAGTTCTTAGAGGAAAAACAACAAGTTTTATTTATAGTATATACATAGATGAATAAATTTTTAAATCTTATAATAAGATTTAAAGATTTACATTTCATTATAATCATTTTAGTATATACACAAACTACTATAAGCGGATGTGGCGAAATTGGTAGACGCGCTAGATTTAGGTCCTAGTAACTTTTGTTTTGAGAGTTCGAGTCTCTCCATCCGCATTTAACCTTATAATTAAACCAAAAATAACACCTTAAAGATTTATCTTAAAATTTTAAAATAGAATGAGTTTACCGTTTACTTTACAACAATTAAGAATTTTAAAAGCGGTTGCTTCAGAAAAGAGTTTTACACGAGCTGCTGAAATTCTTTTTGTTTCTCAACCTTCTTTAAGCAAACAAATCAAGACTTTAGAACATCGTTTAGGAATACTTTTATTTAATCGTGAAAATAATACAATAACACTGACGGAAGCAGGAAAAGTTTTTTTGCAATACTCTGAACGGATCTTAGCATTATGTGAAGAAAGTTGTAGGGCCGTAAACGATGTAAAAAATGGTGACCGAGGTAGCTTAACAGTAGGTGCTAGTCAAACAATTGGTACTTATTTAATGCCACGTGTTTTAGCACTATTCGCACAAAATTATCCACAAATCAATATTAAAGTTCAAGTAGACTCTACAAGAATTATTGCTAAGAATGTTATGAATCAAGAAATTGATATAGCAGTTGTCGGTGGTGACATTCCTGAAGAATTAAAAAAAAATCTTGAAATTGAAAGTTTTGTAGAAGATGAATTAATTTTAATTATTCCAAAATCACATCCGTTTGCAATTAAAAAGAAAAAAATTATAAATAAAGATGATCTTTATCATTTAAATTTCATTACATTAAATTCAACATCAACTATTCGAAAATTTATTGATAATATACTAGTTCAAAATGATATTGAAACAAAACAATTTAATGTAATTATGCAGTTAAATTCAATAGAAGCTATAAAAACAGCTGTTGGACTAGGGTTAGGTGCTGCGTTTGTGTCCTCATCTGCAATTGAAAAAGAAATAGAATTAAAAACTGTTGAAATCATTACAATTAAGAATATTAAAATTACTAGAACTTTATCAATTATTACAAATAGAGAATGTTATCGTTCTAAAGCTGTTGAATTTTTTTATAATGAGCTTTGGGCTTTAAAAAATATAAGCTCATAAATTATATGGTTCTAAAAAATTTGACTGTATTTAAAACTCTTTAGTAAAATAAGACAAGGTTTAATAATTGAATTAAGATAAATATGAAATATGCAATTGTAGAAATTAGCGGGAGACAATTTTGGGTTGAGAAAGGAAAATACTATGATCTAAATCGTATACCTACAGAATTAGGTAAACAAATATCTTTAAATCGCGTATTATTATTAAATAATGATGGTGAAATTTTAATAGGTAAGCCTTATTTAGAAACTGTTAAAATTACAGGAAAAATATTAGATCATTTCCGTGACCGTAAAAAAATTGTTTACAAAATGCGACCAAAGAAAAAAACACGAAAAAAACAAGGTCATAGACAAGAGTTAACTCGTGTTTTAATTGAAGATATTAGTGTTAATTAAAAATTTTTATTAGGAGAATATTAAGATGGCTCATAAGAAAGGTGCTGGTAGTACAAAAAATGGTCGTGATTCAAATGCGAAACGTTTAGGTGTTAAAAGATTTGGTGGTCAAGTCGTACGCGCAGGTAATATTCTTGTACGTCAACGTGGTATGAAATTCAAACCGGGTTTAAATGTAGGATGTGGAAAAGATTTTACATTATTTGCTCTGACAGATGGGACTGTTAAATTTGATTACAAAGATGCACAACATAAACGTGTAAATATTATTATTGAATAAAAATTTCATTTGAATTATCAAATGCTAAAAAATCCATTTACTAAAAATTCGATTGCTAATGAATATAAAACATTAGTTAATGAAATCAATGAATTAGAAACGAACTTAAAGACTTTGACAGATGGGGAATTGAAAAAAAAATCAATTCTACTTCAAAAACAATATAAACAAAACCAAGATTTAAATGAAATAACGGCATCAGCTTTTGCATTAACTCGTGAAGCTAGTATCCGAACTTTGGGATTAAGACATTTTGATGTTCAATTATTAGGTGGTTTAGTTTTAAATAGTGGAAAAATTGCAGAAATGCGAACAGGTGAAGGAAAAACTTTAGTTGCAACATTACCTGCTTATTTAAATGCTTTAACAAAAAAAGGTGTTCATATTGTAACTGTAAACGATTATCTGGCAAGCCGGGACCAAATTTCAATGGGTCAAGTATATCGTTTTTTAGGTCTTAATACTGGCCTAATTCAAGAAAATATGACAACGAATGAGCGACAAAAAAATTATGACGCTGATATTACTTACGTAACAAATAACGAATTAGGGTTTGATTATCTACGTGATAATATGGCATTAAATATTCGAAATGTTGTTCTAAGACCATTTAATTATTGTATTGTCGATGAAGTTGATTCAGTTTTAATTGACGAAGCTCAAACTCCGTTAATTATTTCAAATGCAATTGAAACCTGTGTTGATAAATATGTTATCGCTGCTGAAATTATTGATTATTTAGAAGTTAATATACATTTTAAAGTTGATGAAAAAAATAAAAATGTTCTTTTAACAAAACAGGGTACGATTCAAGTTGAAGAGATTTTAGGTATTAAAGATTTATATAATCCAAATGATCCTTGGATTCCATATGTGATTAATGCCTTAAAAGCAACAACATTATTCTTCAAAAATGTTCATTATATTGTTCAAAATAGTCAAATTATCATTGTTGATGAGTTCACTGGTCGTATTATGCCAGACAGACGTTGGAGTGATGGACTACATCAAGCAGTTGAAGCAAAAGAAGGTGTTCCAATTCGTCAAAATACAGAAACGGCTGCTTCAGTAACATATCAAAATTTCTTTTTATTGTATCCAAAATTATCTGGTATGACTGGGACAGCAAAAACAGCAGAAGTTGAATTTGAAAAAATTTATAATCTTTCTGTTGTTGAAATTCCAACTGCTAGACCTAATTTACGAAAAGATCTTCCGGATGTCATCTATAAAGATGAATTATCAAAATGGACAGCAATTGCAAAAGAATGTCGAGATATTGCTTTAAAAAAACAACCTATTTTGATTGGAACAACCACGGTTGAAAAATCAGAAATGTTAGCTCAATTGTTAAGTGAATATAAATTAACTTATCAGATTTTAAATGCTAAACCTGAGAATGTTCGTCGTGAATCAGAAATCGTTGCACAAGCAGGGAAAAAAGGCGCCATTACTATTGCTACAAATATGGCAGGTCGTGGTACTGATATTATTTTAGGTGGTAATATTAAATTCCAAGTTCGTAAACATATATATACGATACTTGTATTTTATAAAAATCAAGTAAAACAGCAACAAAACCTAAGTCTTTTTCCATTAATTCCACAATTATATTCAGCATCACAAAAGTTTTTAAGTGTTTTAACAACATTAATATTTGATTCAAGTTTTCTTAAATTATCTGATACAGAAATATTGAAAATTTTAAATGAAAGTGATCAAATTAGAATACCAAAAAATACTTATCAATCTTCGATTAAATTTTTAGTTAATGATTTATTAACTTTTGAAAAGAAGAGTCATTTAGTAGAAAATAGTATTGTTAAAAATTTAGGTGGTTTATACATTATTGGTACAGAACGAAATGATTCAAGACGAATTGACAACCAATTACGTGGTCGTTCTGCTCGTCAAGGAGATCCCGGAACATCTAAGTTTTTCTTAAGTCTTGAAGACCGGTTATTACGTCTTTTTGGTGGTTCTAATATTCAAAATTTCATGAAAAACCAACTTTTAGATGATGCTCCATTAGAATCAAATTTATTAACAAAAAGTTTAGATTCAGCTCAAAAACGTTTAGAGGAAGCAGATTATGATTCTCGGAAAAATTTATTTGAATATGATGAAATATTAAATAAACAAAGAAATGTAATTTATTACGAACGAAGAAAAATTTTAGAAAGCGAATCTGTTCGGGCGAAAATTTTAGCTTATGGCGAGCAAATTATAAGCGAAATTGTTACACGTTTGAAAAAGAAAAAATTACCAAATACAGTAATTATAAATCAGCTTGAAAATTTATTTGGAACAAATTTATTGCTAAATTTATTTAATAAATACAAAATTGATCTAAATAATTTTGATTCTATTGAATTAAAAACATATTTATTCCAAGAATTTTGGTTATGTTATGAATCTAAAGTACTAGAATTAGAAATTCGTCATTTAGGTATTATTAGAGCATTGGAACGAACATTAATCTTAATTTATATTGATATTGATTGGAAAGAACATTTACAAAAAATGGCATTATTACGTGATGCTGTTGGTTGGCGGAGTTATGGGCAAAGAAATCCTTTATTTGAGTATAAAGATGAAGCTTATGAATTATTTAAAAGCCGTGGATTAATCACACGACAACTAGTAATCTATGATCTAATTAGGTCTTTTATACTTTAAATAATATTTAAATTAACGAAGAAGTTCTCATGTCAAAAAAAACACTTTCAAATAAATCACGTATCTCAATTTTACGTTTATCAGGTTTCCGTGCAAGAATGGCAACAGCAAATGGCAGAAAAACTATTAAAAGCCGACGTAAAAAAGGACGAAAAAGATTAGCAATTATGAAATAAAAAATTAAATAATATGATTTTTCTAAGTTTAGTAGGAATATATATATATATATATAGTTCTTCTAAACTTTTCAATAACATTTTTTAAAAATTGAAATATAAATATGAGATAGAAGCATCACTGATAAATAACGATTCAATACAATAATATACATTATTTTTTATTAAAATTAATATAATACTAAGTTAACAAATAGATTTTCGAAAAATTTTTTATGAAATTTAATGATGAATTAACTCTTTTATTAAAAGCTAGATATCCAATTATTTATATTAATACAATTGAAGAGGATCGAGTTGAGTTTGTAATTCGAAAACATCTTAAAAATAAATTAAATCGAAGTATTTATAGTTGGGATTTCGTAGATGGTTATACGAATAATCCAAATAATGAAGGTTTCGGGAAACGTAACCCATTACAAGCTTTAGAACTTATCGAACGTTTAACAGCTGAAACACCAGCTGTTTTTTTATTAAAAGATTTTAATAGATTTTTAAATGATATTTCAATATCACGAAAATTAAAAAATATTAGTCGAGTTTTAAAATTACAGCCCAAAACTATAATTATTATTGGTTCAGATTTAAATATTCCAAATGAATTACAAGATTTAATAACTCTACTACAATTTGAATTACCGTTAGAAAATGAAATTGATCAAGAATTAACACGTCTGATTAAGTCTTTAAATATTGAAGTTGATTCAGAATTATTTGAAAGTTTAATTCGAGCATGCCAAGGATTATCATTAGAACGAATCCGTCGTGTCTTATCAAAAATTATTGCTACGTATAAAACTATTAATAATGACAGTATTTCTATTTTATTAAGTGAAAAAAAACAGATTATTAGTCAAACA
>Ga0213861_10000329_pt1:0-30000 | contig 40790 bp, 53 predicted proteins | sample PICome_4_FD_160110 | JGI IMG/M metagenome (GOLD analysis project Ga0213861, IMG submission 160110) | Coastal seawater microbial communities near Pivers Island, North Carolina, United States - PICO131 | ecosystem: Environmental > Aquatic > Marine > Coastal | place: USA: North Carolina... | reverse complement strand
TTTCTTTTTTGATTGTTTTTGTGTAAAACCTGGTAAACTTCCTAAACGGCGAGTAATACGTAATTTTGGACCACGATAACGTGACATAAGATTTATTTTTTTAATAAAAGTTTTTTCTTAGTATAACAATTAAATGTTTTTAATAGGGCGAATGACCGGATTTGAACCGGCGAATGGCGGAACCACAACCCGCTGCCTTAACCACTTGGCCACACCCGCCTAATTGTTTACATTAGTACCTTATCAGTTTATATTAATTGAAGTCTAGAGTCAAATAAAAGATTTTATTATTAATGACAAAAATGATTCCTTTTTATTTAAATGGACAAAAATATTTGATTCAAAATTCAATAACGTTAGCTCAATTATTAAATTATTTTAATTATAACACTGACTTACTAGTTGTTGAATATAATAAGTTTATTTGTCCAAAAAAAGATTGGCATACTTTGGAAATTAAAGAAAATAATACTATTGAAATTATTAGTATTGTTGGTGGTGGATAATTCTATAAAATTTTTATAGAATTATCCTTTATTAACTTCGTAATAAAATACCATATTTTGTGACTAATAACGTTTGAAGATCATTAACAATTGTTTCAACTTCTTTAGTCATTAACGTTTTTTCGTTTGATTGAAAAATTAATTGAATACATAAACTAGTTTGTCCTTTCGGAATGGATGCACCGCGATATTCATCTAAAAGTTTTAAATTAGTTAAAACGGTAGGACTAGCTTCAAAAATAGTTTTTTGAATTTGATCAAAACTAATTGTTTGGTCAACAATAAAAGATAAATCTTTAACAATTTTTGGGTATGACGAATATGTTTGATACATAGGTAATTTTATTTTTTGAAGTTCAGATTTTAAAACTTCAAAGTTAAATTCAAATAAAAATAATTCCGATACTAAATTTTTATTTTTTGCCATTAATGGATGAATTTGACCAAAGACACCAATAATAGTGCCATCCAATAACGAAAGTTCTGCAGTTCGATACGGATGTAATAGTGATTTATACTTATGTTCATTATATTTATTCCAGGTAATTGGAATATTTAATTTAAAGAAAATATCTTCAATTTTTCCTTTGGCTTCAAACCATGATAAGGTTGTTGCAGATTCATTCCATTCTGTTTTAGATTTTAAACCACCAAAAAGTCCTGCTAAATTTTCTTGTTCATTATAATTATCTTTGCCATCATTTAAAAAAATATGACCATATTCAAAACCCTCTAAAAATGAATTATTTTGTTTTAAATTCTCTTTAGCTGTTTCAATTAAATTTGGAAGAAGACTTGTCCGTAATGTTGAACAATCTGCCAATAAAGGATTTACTAATGGAATAGTTTCTGGTAACTGCTCATTAACTAATGAATATTGTATTAATTCATTAAATCCTTCGTTAATTAAACAGTTTGTAATTTTTTTACGAGTTTGATAACTAAAATCTTCATTACCAACCCGTTCAATATTTGGCAAAGCTGTTACGAAATTATTAAATCCATGTAATCGTCCAATTTCTTCAATTAAATCGATTTCTCGTTCTATATCATTTCTTCTACTTAATGGAACCTTAACATTCCAAAGATTTTTTTTATTCTCAAAAGAAAAATCAAAGTTTAATCGAGTTAAATATTGAGCGATTTGATTTGATGTTAGATACGTAGGATTATCATTTTCATTTGATAAAACTGGACCAAGAATTTCAATAACATTATCATAATTTAATATGATTTCTGGAATTTCGTTTTCTTTTATTTTTGATGTTGTATGAATTTTACAAACTAAGTTTGGATTTGAAAGTTTTAATAAATATATTAATCGTTCAATAGCTTCCATTAAGTCACTATCATTTATACCTTTCTCATAACGTGCAGAACGTTCTGTCCTAATACCCAAAATTCTTGATTCTTGTCGAATCTTTTTTGAATTATAAATAGAAGCTTCAATAAATAAAGAAGTGGTTGATTCATCACATTCAACTTCTTTATTTGAGATAATTCCAGCAATTGCTATCGGGTAATTATTTGCCTCTAAAACTAATATATCTGGATTTAAATTCAACTCAGTATCATTGACCGCTTTAAAAATAGTATTTTTATCGGCAGATTTTAAAGTTAAGTTAAACTCTTTATTATTTACTTTATCAGATATCTTTTTTAAATCATAAAATTCAATAGGGTATCCTGTTTCTAATAAAATAAAATTTTGAAAGTCTAAAATATTATTTAATGGTTCAACACCTGAATAATACAATTTGTCTTGCAACCAATTTGGAACAGTTAAATCTGTTATATTTTCAACAGTCATACCTATAAACGTAGAATAATCAGAGTATTTCTCTGATTTTAAAAGTGATTTTTGAATATCTGTTGTAATATTGAACTGACTTGTTGAATAATTTGAAGTTTGTGATTCTTTATTTAAAAGAGCTTTAATTTCTTTTGAAATACCTTTAATTGAAAGACTATCTGCACGATTTGCTGTTGCTGAAATATCTAAAACAATTTGTTTATTATTATTTCTTTCCATTTCAAGAACTTCTTCCACCTCAAATCCACCAAGTGTCAGTTTTTCAATTAATTCATCTAGTTTGATTTTTTTAATACCTATTAATTCATTAACCCAATCTAATGATATATACATTTTTAATTTTAAAAAGTTTCTATAAAATTAATTAGCTTTTGTAAAAACTAATCCGTTACTTTCCCCATAACGTTTCATAAATCGCATGAAACGATCCCAAGATTCTGGACTTTTCATGATATAGATAGATTCAATTGCTTCTGGTTTCCCATTAATGAAGCGAGCATTAACATCGCGTGTTTCAAGAACCCCTTCCTCGTCAATTAAATACATGCCAGTTATTTCACCTTCTTTTGCAGTACTTTTATCTAGAATATTAGGATTCTTAAATCGAAATGTAGCCGTACCTGTACTTCCATCACGTGAACGTGTTAAACGTACATCAGGTAGAACTTTTTCATTTAGTCCTCTGATAAATTGAATTTTTGCTTCCATTAATATTTCCTAAAAATGTTGTAAGCATAACTGAACTATAGCCTAATATATCTTATATCTACTAATTCATTCAACTTTTATCATAAAAACTGGGGTGGAAGGATTCGAACCTACGAATGGCGGAGTCAAAGTCCACAGCCTTACCGCTTGGCGACACCCCAAAAAAATAACACAGTTTAAATAAAGAGATTTACATCTTTTAAGATCTTGGGCAAGAAGGGATTCGAACCCCTGACACCGTAGTTCGTAGCCACGTGCTCTAGTCCACTGAGCTACAAGCCCAAACTGTGTTATCTACAAAGATAATACTATGAATAATCTGATTTCGTAAAGCTTTTAGAAAAAGATTTTAATAGAATTTGAGATTTACCTTGCAAAAATTTCATAAGATCTTCTAAAGTAAGACTTTATAGATTTTTTACACTTAATATAAAATTTAAAAAATATGCCTAAAAAAATATTATATCAAGATAATGCTCGTCGTGCTTTAGAAAAAGGCATGGAAATTATGGTTGAAGCTGTTTCAGTAACCTTAGGTCCAAAAGGACGAAATGTTGTTTTGGAAAAAAATTATGGTTCACCGCAAATTGTAAATGATGGTGTAACAATTGCTAAGGAAATTAAATTAGAAGATCACATTGAAAACACAGGAGTTTCATTAATCCGTCAAGCTGCATCAAAAACAAATGATGTAGCCGGTGATGGTACGACAACCGCAACTGTTTTAGCATATGCAATGGTTAAAGAAGGTTTAAAAAATGTTGCTGCAGGTGCAAATCCGATTTCTATAAAATTAGGAATGGAAAAAGCAACTCAATACTTAGTAACTCAAATTAATGAGTATGCTCAACCTGTTGAAGATATTCAGGCAATTCAACAAGTTGCTTCAATTTCAGCAGGTAATGATGACGTGATTGGTTCTTTAATCGCAGATGCATTGGCAAAAGTTGGAAAAGATGGTGTTATCTCGTTAGAAGAAGGTAAAGGTATTATTACCGAATTAGAAATTACAGAAGGAATGAAATTAGAAAAAGGTTTTATTTCACCATACTTTATCACTAATACAGATAAAATGGAAGTTTCATACGATAATCCATATATTTTATTAACTGATAAGCGTATCACGTTAGTTCAGCAAGATCTATTACCAATTTTAGAACAAATAACGAAAACTAAACGACCGTTATTAATTATTGCTGAAGATGTTGAAAAAGAAGCTTTGGCCACGTTAATTTTAAATAAATTAAGAGGGATTGTAAATGCTGTAGCGGTTCGTGCTCCTGGTTTTGGGGAATTACGAAAATTAATGTTACAAGATATTGCTGTTTTAACAGGTGGAACAGTGATTACGCAGGATGCTGGTTTGAGTCTAGATAACATTAATGTAAGTCTTTTAGGTCAAGCTCGACGTGTTATTGTAACAAAGGATAGTACAACAATTGTTGGTGATGGATTAGAAATTGATCAAATTAAATCCCGATGTGAACAGCTTCGGAAGCAAATTAATGTAGTTGATACAGGTTATGAAAAAGAAAAATTACAAGATCGAATTGCCAAACTATCTGGTGGGATTGCAGTAATTAGAGTAGGAGCTGTTACTGAAACAGAAATGAAAGATAAAAAATTAAGGTTAGAAGATGCAATTAATGCTACTCGAGCAGCTGTTGAAGAAGGTATTGTTCCTGGTGGTGGTGCTACCTTAACTCATTTATCTGAAAATTTATTATCATGGGCAAAAAATAATCTTCAAGATGATGAATTAATTGGAGCAATGATTATTACTAGGGCAATTCTAGCACCATTACGTCGAATAGCAGAAAATGCGGGAATAAATGGTCCTGTAATTATTGAAAAAGTTCAACAAGAAGAATTTGAAATCGGCTATAACGCGGCTAAAAATAAATTTGGAAATTTATTTGAAGAAGGAGTTGTAGACCCTGCAAAAGTAACACGTTCAGGCATTCAAAACGCAACATCAATTGCAAGTATGATTTTAACAACTGAATGTATCATTGTCGATGAAGAACAAACTTAAAACGAATACTATTATTCGTTTTAAGTTTAATTTATAAATTTATAAATCATTTAAATCTGACATTGGATTAGCATCTGTTTGATTACCTAATTCTATCATGTCTTTCATTGCCATTTTTAAATTTTCAAGATTTGATTGTACTGACTCAAAATTTTCTGTTTGAAGATCTTTACGAATCGTTTCAATTAATTCTTGAACACTTGTTTGTTTTTCTTCAGGAATATTGTCTTTTAATGTATTTAATTCTTTTTCAGCTTCATAACATAAAGTTTCAGCTTGATTTTTTAAATCAACATTTTGACGTTTTTCTTGATCTACAGATGCATATTTTTCTGCATCTTCTAACATTTTTTCAATTTCATTATCTTCTAAATTAGATGCGCCTTGAATAGTTACGGATTGTTCAATTCCAGTTTCTACCTCTTTTGCTTTAACTGACAATAAACCATCAACATCAATATCAAATGTTACTTCAATTTGAGGAACACCACGATCCGCTTTTGGAATCCCATCTAAACGGAAATTCCCTAAACTTTTATTACCCGCTACTAATTCACGTTCCCCTTGTAAAATATGAATTTCTACATTTGTTTGATTATCAACAGCAGTTGAGAACATTTCAGATTTTTTAACAGGAATTGTCGTGTTTCGTGCAATAATTTTTGTCATTACTCCACCTAATGTTTCAACACCTAGTGATAAAGGTGTTACGTCCAGTAATAAAATATCTTTAATTTCACCTGCAAGAATACCTGCTTGAATTGCAGCACCAATAGCTACAACTTCATCTGGATTTACTGATTGATTTGGTTTTTTATCCGTTAAAACTTCTACTAAATTTTGAATGGCCGGAATTCGTGTAGAACCACCTACCAATACAACTTCGTTAATATCAGATTTTTCTAATCTTGCGTCATTTAAAGCTTTCTCTACTGGAATTCGACAACGTTGAATTAATTTTTCACATAATTCTTCAAATTTTTCGCGTGTTAATTCTGTTTCAATATGTTTTGGACCAGTTTTATCAGCTGTAATAAATGGTAAATGAATTGTTGTTTTATCAACAGTAGATAATTCCATTTTCGCTTTCTCTGCCGCTTCTGTTAAACGTTGTAAAGCTTGGATATCTTTTGTTAAATTAATATTTTCTTTTTTCTCAAAATCAGCGACAAGCCAGTTTACTAGAACTTTATCAAAATCATCACCACCTAAATTAGTGTCACCGGCTGTTGATAATACTTCAAAAATTCCATCACCGACTTCTAAAATTGAGACGTCAAATGTACCACCACCTAAATCAAAAACTAAAATTGTTTCATTTTGTTTTTTATCTAGTCCATATGCTAATGAAGCTGCTGTTGGTTCATTAATAATTCGTAATACTTCTACACCTGCAATTTTACCAGCATCCATCGTCGCTTGACGTTGTGAATCATTAAAGTATGCTGGAACTGTAATAACTGCTTGCGTTACGTCTTGACCTAAATATGTGCTTGCATCTTTAATTAACTTTCTTAATACCTGTGCTGAAATTTCTTCAGGACTAAATTCCTTATTTAAAGATGAACAATTAATCTTAATATTACCATTTTGGTCTTTAAGTACTTTATATGGTAATTCTTTTGCTTCTTCAGAAATTTCATTTTCTTTTGAACCAATAAATCGTTTTACCGAGAAAAATGTATTTTCTGGATTAATAACTGCTTGGCGTTTTGCAATTTGACCCACTAATAATTCTTCTTTTTTTGTATATGCAACGATAGAAGGTGTTGTACGTAAACCTTCTGCATTTGTAATTACTGTGGGTTGTCCACCTTCAATTGCTGCTACTACTGAATTCGTAGTTCCTAAATCAATACCTACAACTTTTGCCATATTTTTTATTTTAACTTTGGTTATTTATATTTATGAACTTTTATAAAATATATACATTAATTTGAAATAAATAATGAAGTTTAAAAACCGTAAATTATTTTTAATAAAATTGTTAATTTACCCTATATAGACAAAAAGCCTAAAATTACGTAAATTAATATAATTGATTTAACAATTTAAATTGTTTGATTATTTTATTGTTAATTAACAGTTTGATTTTTAGAACGTTAATAGATGTAATATATATATTTGGAGAAATACAGTGTCTGTAGGTTTATTAGGTAATAAAATTGGTATGACTCAGATTTTTGACGAATCTGGGAACATTGTTCCGGTTACAATTTTAAAAATTGGACCTTGTGTAATTACGCAGATTAAAACGGTCCTAACAGATGGATACAATGCAATTCAAATTGGCTATGGCGTAACGTCAAGTAAATATTTAAGTCAGCCAGAATTAGGTCATTTACAAAAATCAAATATTCAACCTTTAAAATATTTAAAAGAATTTCGAATTAATAATCCTGAAGAATTCACAGTAGGACAAATTTTAAACGTAGAATCATTTACTAACGGACAACTTGTAAATATTACAGGTAAAACGAATGGTAAAGGATTCTCAGGTTTACAAAAACGTCATAATTTTGCCCGAGGTCCCATGACACATGGTTCAAAAAACCATAGAGCGCCAGGTTCAATTGGTATGGGTACTCATCCAGGTCGTGTTTTACCAGGTAAAAAAATGGCAGGACAAATGGGTAATAAAACTGCAAATATTAAAAAATTAAAAATTATTCAAGTAAATAGTGAAGAAAATATTTTAGTAGTTAAAGGTTCTGTTCCAGGGAAACCAGGAAATCTATTAAGTATTGTTCTATCAGAATAATTTGTTATTAGTATTAAAGAAAAGAATTTAGATAAGATTAAATATGACTGTTCAAAAGTTTGTTACATATAATTCTTTAGATATCAATGGACAGGTACAAAATGACGAACATAAATTAGAGTTAAATGTACTTGATGAATCTGGGAATTATTTAATTCATAAAGATATTTTAAGACATCAAATTTCTCAAAAACAAGGAACGGTTTCAACAAAGACGCGAAGCGAAGTTCGTGGTGGTGGTAGAAAACCTTGGCGTCAAAAAGGAACAGGACGTGCTCGTGCAGGTTCAAATCGTTCTCCTTTATGGAAAGGTGGTGGTGTTATTTTTGGTCCTAAACCCAAAAATACCAGCTTAAAATTAAATAAAAAAGAACGTAAGTTAGCATTACAAACGTTACTTTACAATAAACGGAATATTATTTCGGTAATTGATAATTTAGAAAATGTTATTGACACACCTAAAACAAAATTATTTGGAACTATTTGTGAAAAATGTGGTGTTTCATTAGAACAAAAAATTCTAGTAATTGTTTCAGAAAAGACTTCAGCGTTAAAATTATCAACACGAAATATTAAAAATGTCGAGTTAATTTCGGCTTCAAACTTAAATACTTATAGTTTGTTAAAAGCTAAACAAATTTTACTAACACCACTAGCAGTAAAAGATATTAAGGAGATTTATTGTGGTTGATTCTTCATATTTTAATTATAGTAGTGCTGATATTATTAAATATCCGCTTATTACAGATAAAGCAACACGACTTTTAGAAAATAATCAATATAGTTTTATTGTAAATCCATCTTCTGATAAGATTACTATTAAAGCAGCAATTGAATATTTATTTAATGTAAAAGTGATTAAGATTAATACTTGCCAACTTCCAAAAAAACAAAAACGAGTTGGTAAATATATTGGTTGGAAATCACAATATAAAAAAGCAATTGTTACTTTAGCAGATGGCGATACAATAAACTTATTTGCTGAAAACTAACAATTATAGAATACAAAATAATCAAGTTTATGAGCATTCGTCTTTACAAATCATATACACCCGGTACTCGTAACCGAGCGCTTTCAACGTTTACAGAAATTACAAAAAGTAAACCAGAAAAAAGTTTACTTAGAAAAAATCATAGAAATAAAGGTCGTAATAATCGTGGTATTATTACAATTCGTCACAGAGGTGGCGGTCACAAAAGAAGATATCGTTTAATTGATTTTAAACGTAACAAACATGGAGTTGAAGGGATAATTGCTTCTATTGAATACGATCCAAATCGTAATGCAAGAATTGCTTTAGTTAATTATAGTGACGGTGAAAAAAGATATATTTTACATCCAAATAATTTAAACGTAGGTGATACAATTGTTTCGGGCTCAGGCGTACCATTAAAAATTGGAAATACATTACCATTAACAGAAATTCCTCTGGGTACATCAATTCATAATATTGAATTAATTCCAAATCGTGGGGGTCAAATTGTACGAGGTGCAGGTACTTCGGCCAGAATTTTAGCAAAAGAAGGTGACTACGTTACATTACGTTTACCGTCAAAAGAAATTCGTTTAATCCGTAAAGAGTGCAACGCTACAATTGGAGAAGTTAGTAATAATGAAGCTTTTTTACAAAGAAGTGGAAAAGCTGGTCGAACACGTTGGTTAGGTAAGCGACCTACAGTTCGTGGTTCAGTTATGAACCCATGTGATCACCCACATGGTGGTGGTGAAGGTCGTGCACCAATTGGTCGAACACGTCCATTGACTCCATGGGGTAAACCAGCTTTAGGGATGAAAACACGAAAAAATAAAAAAGCAAGTAACGCTTATATTCTTCGACGTCGTTCTTAATTGAATTTAACAGAAAAAATAAAACTATTTTCAATATGCCAAGATCATTAAAAAAAGGACCTTTCGTTGCATATCATTTATTAAAAAAAATTGATAAAATGAATGCTGCAGGTAAAAAAGATATTATTACAACTTGGTCACGTAGTTCTACAATATTACCAAGTATGATTGGTCATACTATTGCTGTTTATAACGGTAGACAACATGTACCTGTTTTTATTTCTGATCAATTAGTTGGTCATAAATTAGGCGAATTTGTTTCTACTCGAACATTTAAAACTCATATTAAAACGGATAGAAAATCAAAACGCTAAGGAAAACTTTTTATGGTACCAAAAATTAACGATACCAAATTTAATATTAAAACATTTAATATTAGATATGAAAAGAAATTATCTCCGCTTGCAAAAACTATAATTCAAAGCTTAAAATTTAAGTTGTATTATTATGTAGTTGAAGATTTATTGTATCTTTTAAAATCTAATCAGAAAGAAGCAAATCAACTATTACAAATTCTTCATTCAACCGTAATTTATCTTCAAAATAATTTATATGTTAATTTTTTTGATATTTATGTTTATGAAGTAAATATTAGTGAAAAATCAAATTCAAATAAATTTGTAAAAAATTCAACTGATTATTTTGAATCCTTAAATTATTTAACAATTAAACTGGCTTATCAAGTTAAGCCGATTTCTAAGAAACTAGAATCTATTTGGTAAGTTTATTTTATTGATAAATAATTTTAAATTTTCAATTATTTTATTCATTCTATTTAGTTTAAATAGATTTTATTTTCGTTTTTCTCTTGCACGAAAAATTTAACAATAGACATAGAAAAAAAATTAAAGGGAATATTTGATGGCTAACGTTCAATCAGTGAAAGCTGTAGCAAAATATATTCGAATGTCTCCACATAAAGTAAGACGAGTTCTTAATCAAATTCGTGGACGTTCGTATCAAGAAGCATTAATGATATTAGAATTTTTACCATATGATGCTGGTGGGCCAGTTTGGCAAGTGGTTCATTCTGTAGCAGCCAATGCAAAAAATAATTATAATTTAGATAAAAAAAAATTAATTATTGATGAAGTGTATGCAGATGAAGGACCAAAATTAAAACGAATTCGTCCTAGAGCCCAAGGAAGAGCATATGCAATTTTAAAACCAACTTGTCATATTACTGTTATAGTAAAAGAAGTTAATTAAAAATTTATAAATTATATTTTAAGAAAAAAGGTTTATTTCAGTGGGACAAAAAACACATCCTTTGGGATTTAGATTAGGTATTACTCAAGAGCATCGATCGACTTGGTATGCTAATTTTAATCAATACGCAAATTTATTAGAAGAAGATGATCAAATTCGAACATATTTAGATAAATTAGCACGAGCAGCAAGTATCTCAAATATTCAAATTAATCGTAATGGTTTAGGTGATCAAATTCAATTGAACATTGAAACAGGTCGACCGGGTGCATTAGTCGGTGAGAATGGTTCAGGTATTCAAGATTTATTAAAAAATATCAAACAGATCTTACCAGCTAATCGACAAATTACACTTAATATTATTGAAGTAGAAAAGGTTAATTTAAATGCTTCATTAATTGCTGATTTAGTTGTAAAACAATTGGAAGACCGAATTGCTTTTAGACGGGCTATTCGTGAAGCAATGCAAGCAGCGCAAGAAGACAATGTAAATGGTATTAAAGTTCAAGTTTCTGGTCGATTAAATGGTGCAGAAATCGCACGAAGTGAATGGATTCGTGAAGGTCGAGTGCCATTACAAACATTACGTGCTGATATTGATTATTCAGTAAAAGAAGCCAATACAATTTATGGTGTTTTAGGGATTAAAGTTTGGTTATTTAAGAATGAAATTCTTACTAAATAAAACCTAAAAATTATATATTATCAATTTATGTTATTATGTTAAGTCCAAAAAGAACAAAATATCGCAAATATCACCGTGGCCGTATGCGTGGTAAAGCTACGCGAGGAAATGAAGTAACATTTGGTCAATACGGATTACAGGCACTAGAGCCTACTTGGATTACTTCGCGTCAAATTGAAGCAGCTCGTAGAACAATTACACGTTATACAAAGCGTGGTGCTTCTCTATGGATTCGAATTTTTCCTGATAAAACGGTAACTGCTAGAGCAGCAGAATCAAGAATGGGTTCTGGTAAAGGTGCTGTAGATTATTGGGTAGCTGTTGTAAAACCAGGAACAGTTATATTTGAGATTTCTGCAGTACCTGAAGAAGTAGCACGTGCTGCTTTAAGTTTAGCTGCTTATAAATTACCAATCAAAACAAAATTTATTATTAAACACACAATTGAATAATTTATGAGTTTACCTCAATTTAGTGATATTAAAGTACTTTCAAATGTAGAAATCTCAGATGCTATAATTCAAGCAGAAAAAGATTTATTTAATTTAAGATTTAAAAAAGCTACCCGTCAACCGTTTAAATCACATGAAATTAAACATACAAAACGTCGTTTAGCACAATTAAAAACGGTATTAACGTTAAGATTAGATGCATTAGAACAAAAAAATCCAGGTGCTGTTTTAGATTTAATGAAGCAACAAAACTATATGACTGGTAATTTTTAAAAAATCTTAAAAATATTTTTAAATAAGGAGTTTTAATGCCTGTAAAAGAAAAAGTTGGTATCGTAGTAAGTAATAAAATGGAGAAAACAATTGTTGTAAAAGTTGAAAGTCGATTTTCACATCCAATCTATTCAAAAACAATTGTAAAAACCAAAAAATACTTGGCACATGATGAATTAGGCGAATGTAATATTGGTGATCAAGTATTACTTCAAGAATGTCCACCGTTAAGTAAGAAAAAACGTTGGAAATTAGCCAAGGTTATTTCAAAATCATCGTTAATTAGTTAAATTTAAATTTCTATGATCTATCCCCAAACCATATTAACCGTAGCCGATAATAGCGGTGCTCGAAAAATTATGTGTATTCGAGTTTTAGGTGGTAATCGCAAATACGCAAAAATTGGTGATACCATTATTGGCGTAGTAAAAGAAGCTATTCCAAATATGCCTGTTAAACGTTCAGATATTGTACGAGCTATTATTGTTCGGACTTGTAAAACAATTCGTCGTCAAGATGGAATGTATATTCGATTTGATGATAACGCAGCTGTTATTGTAAATCTTGATAATAATCCACGTGGAACACGTGTTTTTGGGCCAGTAGCCCGTGAAATTCGTGATAAGAATTTTTCTAAGATTGTGTCTTTAGCACCGGAGGTTTTATAGATGGCAAACAAAATAAAAATGCATGTTAAAATCGGTGATAATGTAAAAATTATTTCAGGTTTCGATAAAAATAAAACCGGTGAAGTATTAAAAATTTATCGAAACACAGGAAAAATTATTGTTAAAGGTATCAATTTTAAATACAAACACATTAAACCAAATACAGAGAATGAGGTTGGTGAAATCAAACAAATTGAAGCGCCTATTCACCATTCAAATGTAAAATTAATTTCAACAGAATCGTAATTATTAATTATTATGCCGAATCAACAATCATTACAAGAAACCGCAGAAATGTATCGGTTACTTGAAGATATTAAAAAAGAATATAATGATGGTATTCGTGGTGTTTTACAAAGAAATAATCCAGATTTATTTAAAAACCCACATACAATTCCAAAATTGAAAAAAATTCAAATTAACCGTGGGTTAGGATTAGCAGCACAAAATACGAATATTTTAAAGAAAAGTATTGAAGAATTTACTTCAATTACTGGTCAAAAACCTATCATTACTAGATCGAAAAAAGCCATCGCTGGTTTTAAAATTCGTGAAGATATGGAATTAGGTTTAACAGTTACATTACGTGGTGAAAAAATGTATACGTTTTTAACAAAACTTATCTTTTTTACTTTTTCACAAATTCGTGATTTCCGTGGTTTATCTGTTAGAAGTTTCGATAAAGCAGGAAACTACACATTAGGTTTAAAAGAACAATTAATTTTCCCAGAAATTGATTATGATGATGTAGATCAAGCACAAGGTTTTACTATTAGTTTAGTTTTCTCATCATCACTACCTAAGGGACGAGACAAAACATTTGATCGAATCTTAAATGGAATTATTTTACTTAAATTCTTACGTTTCCCATTAAATGATTCTGGTTATTATCAAAAATTTGAATCATTATCTGCGGTAAATCAATCTTGGGATAGAAAGAAACATTTACGTAGAAAACGCTGGTCTCAAGAATAAAAAATTTATGAAAAATTAATAAGGAGCCATTCGTGGTAACAGATACTATTTCAGATATGTTAACTCGTATTAGAAATGCTAACATGGTAAAACATCAAATTGTACAAATTCCAAGTACAAAAATGTCAAAATCTATAGCAGGAATTTTAAAAGAAGAAGGGTTCATCGAAAATTTTGAACTTTATACAGAAAAATCATTTGAGTATATTTTAATTTCATTAAAATATCAAGGTAATCAACGTGAACCAGTAATTAATACAATACAACGGATTAGTAAACCAGGTTCACGAGTTTATGCAAATTCTAAAACATTACCAAAAGTTTTAAATAATTTAGGAATTGCCATTGTTTCAACATCAAAAGGAGTAATGACAAACTTTAAAGCAAAAGAACTTGGTATTGGTGGTGAAGTTTTATGTTATATTTGGTAATCGGAGTAATTAGGAAATATGTCACGTATAGGAAAATTACCAATCAATCTACCAGCAGGTGTGGATATTAATTTGATTGGTACTGATATTACTGTAAAAGGTAAATTTGGTACGTTAGAAAATACAATTCCAGATGTTCTTGAAGTTGAACAAGCTGACGGTCAGTTAGTTGTTACTGTAAAAAATCAAACACGTCAAACACGTTCATTACATGGTTTATATCGTACTTTAATTAATAACATGGTAATTGGAGTTTCAGAACAATTCCAAAAATCATTAGTATTAGTAGGTGTAGGTTATCGAGCAGCTGTACAAGGAAAAACATTAGTTTTAAACTTAGGTTATAGTCATCCTGTTAATATTGATATTCCAGAAAATATTGCAGTTGAAGTTGTTCAAAATACAACAATAAATATAAAAAGTTGCCATAAAGAAAATTTAGGTTTATTCGCAGCACAAGTTCGTTCTTGGCGTCCACCAGAACCATATAAAGGCAAAGGTATTCTTTACCAAGGTGAAGTTGTTTTACGTAAAGCTGGAAAATCTGGTAAAAAATAATTTGTTAGATATTACAAACACGAAAAAATTAATATTATATGAAATTATCAAAACGAGTTTTATTAAAACTCAAAAATAAAAACAAAAAACTAAAACCACAAAAATTTAAAGCATTAAAACGTGAAAGTTTACGTGGTTTGGTTAAAGGAAATCAAGAACGACCTCGTTTGTCTGTACATCGATCAAATGAAAATATTTATGCTCAAATTATCGATGATACAACGGCAACAACATTAGTGTCATGTTCAACACTAGATCGCGATATTATGTTAAAAACAAAAAATGGACGAACATGCGAAGCTTCTCATTTAATTGGTGAGAAATTAGCTAGTCTTAGTTTAAAACAAAACATTACAAAAATTGTATTTGATCGTGGTCCTTATTTATATCATGGAAGAATTAAAGCTTTAGCAGATGGTGCTAGAGCCGGTGGTCTTCAATTTTAAGAACGGATTTACAAATCATAAGTAGAAGTTTAAAAATTTTATGAGTACCGATTTAAAACAAGTAAACAAAAAAAATACACGACGAAATGATAATGATACCAAATTCGTCGAACGATTAATTAAGATTAGCCGTGTATCAAAAGTAACAAAAGGTGGTAAGAAATTAAGTTTTCGTGCCATTGTTGTAATTGGCGATGAAAACGGACAAGTAGGCGTAGGAGTTGCTAAAGCTTCTGACGTTGTTAATGCTTTTAAAAAAGCAAAAACAGATGGACGAAAAAATTTAGTGAAAGTTCCAATTACAAAATCTTTAAGTATTCCACATGCTGTAAATGGAACTTATGGTGCTTGTAATATTATTATGCGTCCATCCATTGAAGGTTCTGGTGTAATTGCTGGTGGTGCTGTTCGTACTGTTCTAGAAGTTGCTGGTATTAAGAATGTTATTGCAAAACAGTTAGGCTCAGGTAATTTATTAAATAATGCTCGTGCAGCAGTTTGTGCTTTAGATAATTTAACAACAAAATCACAAGTTGCAAAAAAACGTGATCTAAGCTTAAAGTAGTAATAATTAAAAATCATTAAATGTTAAATTATGGTGAAACAATTTAACGATAAAAATATTTTATTAAATCGCCTTTTATTAAGTTTAGTAATATTAATATTTATTCGTATAGGAACTTTCTTACCAGTTCCAGGCATTAATCATGGTCATTTAGCGTTTTATTTAGAACGTCATTCAATGACTAAAAGCTTAGTTAGTACTTTTGCAGGAAACAATACTTTTGTAATTGGATTATTTACATTAAATATATTTCCATATATTAATGCATCTATTTTAATGCAATTATTAATTAGTCTTCTTCCTAACCTTTCAAAATTACAAAAAGAGGGAGGAGCTGAAGGTCGAAGAACTATTAATAAATTAACTCGATTAATAACCCTTGGATGGGCGTTAATTCAAAGTTTTAGTATTGCATTTTATTTAAAACGAGCTTTATTTGATTGGAATATTTATTTAGCAGGTGAAATCATTATTTGGTTAACGACAGGAGCCATGATTGTTCTTTGGTTAAGTGAAATAGTTACTGAATACGGACTTGGAAATGGTGCCTCATTATTGATTTATACAAATATTGTGGCCAATTTACCAAATTTTGGTAAAAATTTATTTGCTCAAACAACAAATAATGTTTCTTTTACAGCTTGGTTCCTTATTGCTTTAATCTTTTTTACAGCAATTTATGGTATTGTTTTATTACAAGAAGGAACAAGAATTGTTCCTTTATTATCATCAAGACAATTAAATCAAACGCAACGATCAAATCCAACATTATCTGAAGTAGATAAAAATTATATTCCATTACGTTTTAATCAAGCTGGCGTAATGCCAATTATTTTAACAACTGCTGTATTAGTAATACCAAATTACATAAGTAATTTAGGATTATTACCAGTTCTTACACTTCCTGCATTTTTAAAGTCTTCTAAGATACTCTATTGGATTAGTTATTTTGTGTTAATTCTATTATTTAGTTCTTTTTATTCAACTATTGTTTTGAATCCGAAAGATATTTCTAAAGAATTACAAAAAATGGCTGTTTCAATTCCAGGAATTCGTCCAGGTGTAGAAACGACGTTTTATTTAAAACAGATAATGCAACGTGTAACCTATTTAGGAGCAATTATGCTATCGATTTTGGCTACAATTCCAAATTTTATTGAAGCAATTATTCCAGGTTCAAGTTTTAATGGCTTAGGTACAACGTCTTTATTAATCTTAGTAGGTGTTATTCTTGATTTATCAAGAGAAATTCGAAGCATAATTCTTTCAAACATTTATAATGAAATGTTTGAATAAACAAATTTAAAAATTATTTATCTTTAAAATTTTACAATGAAAGTTCGTCCATCAGTAAAAAAAATGTGTGATAAATGTCGTGTTATTAAACGACATGGAAAAGTTATGGTAATTTGTAAAAATCCGAAACATAAACAACGTCAAGGTTAATAATTTAAAGGAGTTAATCAAGTGGTAAGATTAGTAGGTGTTGATTTACCAAAGAACAAACGAATTGCCTATGGATTAACATATATTCATGGTATTGGTATGACAACGGCACAAAAATTAATAGAATTAGCAAACATAAGTTCAGACACACGTGTTAACGATTTAACAACTGAACAAACAGTTGAACTAAGAAAACTTTTAGAAGAAACTGATTTATTATTAGAAGGTGACTTACGTCGTTTTAATGGTTTAAATATTAAACGATTAAATGAAATTAATTGTCACCGTGGAAAACGACATCGAACAAGTCTTCCTGTAAGAGGACAAAGAACAAGAACAAATGCTAGATGTCGTCGAGGATCAAAGAAAACAGTTACAGGTAAGAAAAAATAATCATACCTTTACTTATTTTATATAAATAAAAATTGTAGGTCATATGGCACAAAAAATTCGGAAATCTACTTTTAAAAAAGATAAAAATAATTTTGTTACAGGTGTTGTTCATATTCAATCAACATTTAATAATACTATTGTAACAATTACAAATTTAGCAGGAGATACCATTTCATGGGCATCTGCTGGTAGTTCAGGTTTTAAAGGTGCTCGTAAAGGAACACCATTTGCTGCTCAAACTGCGGCAGAAAAAGCGGCGTTAGACGCATTAGGTACAGGTATGAAAAATGTAGAAATTTTAGTAAAAGGCCAAGGCTCTGGTCGAGAAACTGCAATTCGAGCAATTGAAGGTGCAGGTTTTGAAATTCTTTCAATACATGATATTACTCCTGTTCCGCATAATGGTTGTCGTCCACCAAAACGTCGTCGAGTTTAAATATTTATATAGATATAAAATTTAAGATTACTTTAAACTATGACTATAAGTAACTTATATATTAAGTGTCTTAAATCAGAAAAAATTGAGTCTGGTGCAAGATATGGCCAATTTTTAATAAATTCATTAAGACCTGGTCAAGGAATTACAGTAGGTAATTTATTACGCCGAGTACTTTTAAGTGATTTAGGTGGAACTACTATTACTGCTGTACGAATTGCAGGTGTTCGTGATGAGTTTTCAATTATTCCAGGAGTTCGAGAAGATGTTCTCGAGATTCTATTAAATTTAAAAGGAATTGTTTTTCAAACAAAATCGACTGATGTTCAATTTGGACGCTTAAAAGTAAAAGGACCAGCCGTAATTACTGCCGACGCAATACAAGGTCCTTCAGATTTAAAAATTGTAAATCCAAATCACTATATTGCTACAATTTCAACACCTAGTGTTTTAGAAATTGAATTTAAATTTGAATATGGGACTGGTTATAAATTAGCGGGTCAAACATTTTGTGATAAATCTGAAGATTTTTTACAAATGGATGCTATTTTTATGCCAATTCAAAAAGTCGATTTTAAAATTGAAAACGTTTACGACAATACAAATTATATCACAGAGCGTTTGTTAATTGATATTTGGACAAATGGGAGTATATCTCCCGAAGAAGCAATTTCATCAGCATCAGAATTTATTATTGAATTATTTAACTCTTTACTTCAAAATAAATTTACTCAAGATCCAAATGATTTAGAAAAAGCAACCCCAATTGTTCCAATAAATCCTCATACAAATATTGCAATTGAGGAATTACAATTATCAGTTCGAGCTTATAATTGTCTAAAACGAGCTCAAATAAATACAATTGGAGATTTATTAGAATATTCTCCAGAAAAACTACAAGAATTGAAAAATTTTGGTCGAAAATCTGCTGATGAAGTTTTTGCTACTCTTAAGAATAAATTAGGAATAGTCTTAAAATAATTATTTTTTAATAACTAAATCTTCTATGAATGAAACATTTATCCCAGCTGCTGGGTATAATAAAAGAAAATGGTATGTGATTGATTGTGAAGGAAAACAATTAGGTCGACTTGCTTCTGTAATTATTTCAATATTATCAGGAAAATTAAAGTCATACTATCATCCATCTTTTGATATGGGTGATTATGTCATTTTAATTAATGCAGAAGCATTAACATTGGATCGTGATATTCAAAAAGTTCACGTTTTCAAACCAGGGCGACCTGGTTCGTCTTTAAAGAGACTAGTTAATGCTTTGCCACAACAAATTATTGAGCGCTGTATTATTGGTATGATGCCAAAAGGTGTTGCACGTCGTAGCTTATCAAAACGACTAAAAATTTATCAAGGTTCACAACATCCTCATACAGCACAAAATCCAATTCAAATAACTGATTTTGAAAACTTAAATAATAATTTATAAATACTTTTATGAACACAAACTTACAAACTGTTTTTCAAAAAGAGAATATTGGACTTGGAAAACGTAAGCAAGCGGTTGCTCGTGTTTTTCTTGTACCAGGCGAAGGCAATCTAATTGTTAATAAACTACCTGGAGAAAAATATTTTCAATATAATACAACTTATTTAAATAACATTTGGGCTCCTTTAAAAGTATTAAATTTAGAGACTCAATTTGATATTATTGCCATTGTAAAAGGTGGTGGTCTTACTGGCCAATGTGAATCAATTCAATTAGGATCAGCAAGATTATTATGTAAACGAGATAGTACAAATCGTTCAATTTTAAAACCATTTGGTTTCTTAACACGTGATGCACGTATCAAAGAACGTAAAAAATATGGTTTACGAAAAGCTCGAAAAGCTCCACAATATTCAAAACGTTAATATTTATAAAAACATATGCCAAAATCAGATATTCATCCAGAATGGTTCCCAAAAGCGCCTGTTTATTGCGATGGGAAACCTATTTGTTACATTGGATCAACAAAACCAGAATTACGTGTTGATGTTTGGTTAGCTAATCATCCATTTTATAGTGATTCACAAACTCTTGTTGACACAGAAGGTCGTGTAGAACGATTTATGAAAAAATACGGATTAAATTCAAATGAAGAATAATTCGATTAAAGAATTTTATATTTACTTATTAGTTTTAAAATAAATGCCAACTATTCAACAATTAGTTCGTTCACAGCGTATACAAATTAAGAAAAAAACAAAATCTCCAGCTCTTGTAGATTGTCCTCAAAGACGAGGTGTTTGTACACGTGTTTATACTACCACACCAAAAAAACCAAATTCGGCTATTCGTAAAGTAGCACGGGTAAGATTAACTTCGGGCTTCGAAGTAACGGCTTATATTCCTGGTATTGGTCATAATTTACAAGAACATTCAGTTGTTTTAATTCGTGGTGGGCGTGTCAAAGATTTACCAGGTGTTCGTTATCATATCATTCGTGGCGCTTTAGATAGTGGTGGTGTTAAAGATCGAACACAAGGGCGTTCAAAATATGGTGTGAAAAAACCTAAAACAGATAAATAATTTTTAGTCATAAATACTGCTAGAAATTAATTTTTTGAAATTAATTTCTAGCTTCATATATTTTATCAAATTTTAAATAATTACAAGTTATGTCACGTCGAAATATATCTAAAAAACGATTCCCTGAAGCGGATTCTAAATATAATAGTTATCTTGTTAGTTTATTAACGAATAGAATCTTAAAATCAGGTAAAAAAACAATTGCTGAAGATATTGTTTATGGAGCTTTTGATATTATTAAAGCAAAAACAAATGAAGACCCATTAGTTGTATTTGAAAAAGCTATTAGAAATGCAAGCCCTGTTGTAGAAGTAAAAGCTCGTCGAATTGGTGGTTCAACATATCAAGTACCTGTTGAAGTAAGTGGATTCCGTGCAACAAATTTATCTTTAAGATGGATTATTGGTTTTGCACGTAACAGGGTAGGTAGAAGTATGTCAATTAAATTAGCGAGTGAAATCATTGACACAGCTAATGACATCGGTAATACTATTAAGAAGAAAGAAGAAACACATAAAATGGCTGAAGCAAATAAAGCTTTTGCTCATTTCCGTTATTAATTCATAAAATTATATTCTCGCTAAAAGCTATAAATTTTATCATAAGTTAAATTATATATACATATTCAAAAGGAATCTTTTAAATGGCACGCGAAAAATTTGAACGTACTAAGCCGCATGTTAACATTGGTACAATTGGTCACGTAGATCACGGTAAAACGACTTTAACAGCAGCAATTACAGCTACATTAGCTTTAAATGGTAATGCTGTAGCTAAAGATTATGGTGATATTGATGGTGCTCCTGAAGAACGTGCACGTGGTATTACTATTAACACAGCGCACGTAGAATATCAAACAGATACACGTCATTATGCACACGTAGATTGTCCAGGTCACGCGGATTATGTTAAAAACATGATTACTGGTGCTGCGCAAATGGATGGTGCTATTTTAGTAGTATCTGCTGCAGATGGTCCAATGCCACAAACACGTGAGCACATCTTATTAGCAAAACAAGTAGGTGTACCAAACATTGTTGTTTTCTTAAACAAAGAAGACCAAGTAGATGATGCTGAATTATTAGAATTAGTAGAAATCGAAGTTCGTGAGTTATTATCATCATACGACTTCCCAGGTGATGATTTACCAGTTTGTCCTGGTTCTGCGTTACAAGCAATTGAAGCTATTACTGCAAACCCAACTCTTAACCGCGGTGATAACCCATGGGTTGATAAAATTTTTGCATTAATGGATGCTGTTGATTCATATATTCCAACACCAGAACGTGATGTAGAAAAAACATTCTTAATGGCAATTGAAGATGTTTTCTCAATCACAGGTCGTGGTACAGTAGCAACAGGTCGAATTGAACGTGGTGTTATTAAAGTAGGTGATAACGTTGAGATTGTAGGTATTCGTGATACACAAACAACTACAATCACTGGTATTGAAATGTTCCAAAAAACATTAGATGAAGGTTTCGCTGGTGATAACGTAGGTATTTTATTACGTGGTGTTACACGTGAAGATATTGAACGTGGTATGGTTCTAGCACAACCTGGTACAATTACACCTCATACAAATTTCGAATCAGAAGTATATGTATTAACAAAAGAAGAAGGTGGTCGTCATACACCATTCTTTACAGGTTACCGTCCACAATTCTATGTACGAACAACTGATGTTACTGGTTCAATTACACAATTCACAGCTGATGATGGTACTATCGTAGAAATGGTAATGCCTGGTGATCGTATTAAAATGACAGCTGAATTAATCTACCCTGTAGCTATTGAAGAAGGTATGCGTTTTGCGATTCGTGAAGGCGGCCGAACAATTGGTGCTGGTGTAGTTTCTAAAATTGTTAAATAATTAAAGAAATTTATGGATATAAAAACGAATGAAAAAATTCGTGTACGACTAGAATCTTTTAATCATGAACTATTAAATTCATCATGTCGTAAATTAATTAGTCTTCTTGAGACGAACAATGATACTCAATACAGTATGGTTCCATTACCAACTGATAAACGTATTTATTGTGTTTTACGTTCTCCTCACGTGAATAAAGATTCCCGTGAACATTTTGAATTACGCGTTCATAAACGAATTTTAGATATATATTATGATTCAAGTGTAAATATGTTTGATTTATTATCAAAATCAGATTTACCTTCAGGAGTTTTATATAGAATTTGTTTATCTTAATTATTTTATTTTTGTTACAGTATTTACTGTAACAAAAATATCTCCAAAATTTTATAGAGCTTAAATTAAAAAAAATATGGAAATAACATATGAATATGAGTGTCTATTGTCGATTTTAGTTGAGAATCAACCTAGTATTTTAACACGTATTGTAGGTTTGCTTACTCGACGAGGATTTATTATAGAAAGTTTAGTTGTTGGTTCCACAGAATATGAAAGTCTATCTCGTATTTTAATTGTATTACCAGGAAATTTAAGAATCATTGACCAAGTAACAAGACAACTTTATAAATTATTTCCAGTTGTTAAAGTATATAACTTAACGCATATTCCGTCTATTACTCGTGAATTAATACTATTTAAAATTTTAGCAAACGAGAAGGAAAGAGAAAAAATTTTAAATATAACGAAGGTTTTTAAGGCAGATATTGTTGATTGTACAAATAAAACAATAACATTAGAAGTAACAGGAGATGCTGAAAAAATTGTTGCCATAGAACAATTAATACACAAGTTTGGAATTTTAGAAAAAGTCCGGACAGGAAAAATTGGTCTAAGTAAAGAATCTATAACAAGTAGTCAATTATACACTGTTCAACGTGATCGTTTAAGACGTAGAATGGTAAATACGCATGTAACAGACTTAGAGAACAAAATGTATTTGTAAAGTTTTCATTATTTTATATTTAATGGGGACAGAGGGACTTGAACCCTCACGCACTATCACTAGGCAACGGATTTTAAGTCCGTCGTGTCTACCAATTCCACCACGTCCCCTTGACGAAGTTTATAATTATATCTTATAATATCTCACTAAAAATAGCAAGTATATAGTATAATTGGAGGCGGCACCCAGATTCGAACTGGGGATAGAGGATTTGCAATCCACTGCCTTACCACTTGGCCATACCGCCAATTTTTTTTTGAATATAAGTATAAAAGACTATAATATATAGTATAATATAAATCAATATATTAAGAGGTTTATAATTTTCTTAAAAAATAAATATTGTGAATAGAAAAATGAGTCATGTTTAGGAGTAAGTTGATTTAGAAGTGTTGTGTTAATTAGTTTTTTATTTAAAACTAGCTTTTATTAAAAATTTAAATAATCGGGTCTATTAAAATATTCGAATATATATTCCTAAATAATATTTACTATGGAAAATAAAAGTTTTTCTTAATGTCTAATTAATGTCAAAAAGTATTAAGACTCAATAATATATTAGAAAAAGAATTAAGGTATTAAAACTATCCCATGATATACTAAAATTAATCTAAATTTTTTAGGTTTTAAATTCAATTTCTAAAAATAAAATTTCTTAAATTCAATCTATAAACTGGAAGGAAAAATTTATGTTTGAAAAATTTACAGAAGGTGCCATTAAGGTAATTATGTTGTCTCAAGAAGAAGCACGTCGAATGGGACACAATTTTGTAGGAACAGAACAATTATTATTAGGTGTTATTGGCCAACGTCATGGTATTGGTGCTCGCGCATTAAAAAAATTAAAAGTAACATTAAAAAAAGCAAGAAAAGAAATTGAATTATACATTGGCCGTGGTACGGGTTTTGTCGCTTCTGAAATTCCATTTACACCACGAGCTAAGCGTGTACTAGAAATGGCTGTCCATGAAGGTAAGGATTTAGGCCAGAATTTTGTAGGAACAGAACATATTTTATTAGCGTTAATCGGTGAATCTGATGGTGTTGCAATGCGTACATTAGACAAACTAAATGTAGATATACCAAAATTACGAAATCTAATTTTAGCTTACATTGAAGAAAATCAAGAAGAAACATTACGCCCATTAACACAAGCTGAAAAATTCTTATTAGAACGTGAGAAAAAAGGTAGTTCAACACCCACATTAGACGAATACTCTGAAAATATTTCAAAAGAAGCGGTTGATGGAAAATTAGATCCAGTAATTGGTCGTGATCAAGAAATTCATGATGTAATCAAAGTTTTAGCAAGACGTAGAAAAAATAACCCTGTATTAGTGGGAGAACCTGGCGTTGGTAAAACAGCTGTTGCGGAAGGTCTTGCACAATTAATTTTAACTGAAAAAGCTCCTGATTTTTTAGATGGCCACTTAATTTTAGCTTTAGATTTAGGTTCAATCTTAGCAGGTACAAAATACCGAGGGGAATTTGAAGAAAGATTAAAACGTATCGTTGAAGAAGCTCAAAATGATGCCGCTGTTATTTTAGTAATTGATGAAATTCATACTTTAGTAGGTGCTGGTGCGGCTGAAGGTGCTGTTGATGCAGCAAATATTTTAAAACCAGCTTTAGCTCGTGGTAAATTTAGATGTATTGGTGCAACAACAATTGATGAATATCGTAAATATATCGAACGAGATCCAGCATTAGAACGTCGATTCCAACCAATTCAAGTAAAAGAACCGAGTGTTGGTGTAACCATTGATATTTTACGTGGTTTACGATCAAAATTCGAACAGCATCATACACTAAGTTATCATGATAAGGCGGTTGAACAAGCTGCTATTTTAGCAGATCAATATATAGCAGATCGTTTCTTACCGGATAAAGCAATTGATGTCTTAGATGAAGCAGGTTCACGAGTTCGATTAGAAAATCGCCGTTTACCTCTAGGTATGAAACGCTTATTAAAAGAATTACAAGATACTTTACGTGATAAAGAAGAGAGTATTAAAGAACATGATTTTGATGTTGCAAAACAATTAGTAGATCATGAAATGGAAGTTAGAACTCATATTACAATCATGAAGCAAGCGGCTTTAACAAATGAAGCTTTAGGGTTAACCCGTAAAGAGGTTGATACTGTTTTAGAAAATGATGTTGCCGAAGTTATTGCTGGTTGGACGGGTGTTCCTGTATCAAAAATTTCTGATTCTGAATCAAAACGTTTATTAAAAATGGAAGATACATTACATGAACGATTAATTGGTCAACATCATGCTATCGTATCTGTATCAAAAGCAATTCGTCGTGCGCGTGTAGGATTACGTAATCCAGATCGTCCGATTGCTAGTTTTATTTTTGCTGGCCCTACTGGTGTAGGAAAAACAGAATTAACAAAAGCATTATCAGAATATATGTTTGGTAATGAAGACTCTATGATTCGACTAGATATGTCAGAGTACATGGAGAAACATACGGTTGCTAAATTAATCGGTTCACCTCCTGGTTATGTAGGTTATAATGAGGGTGGTCAATTAACAGAAGCTGTTCGTACAAAACCATATTCTGTTGTTTTACTAGATGAGGTTGAAAAAGCTCACCCAGATGTTTTTAATTTGTTATTACAAATTTTAGATGATGGTCGTTTATCAGATTCAAAAGGTCGTGTAATTGATTTTAAAAATACATTAATTATTATGACTACAAATTTAGGTGCAAAAATTATTGAACGTGAAAGTGGGATTCAACCACGTTCAAAACAAGACAAACCAGCCTTAAGAATTGATGAAGATGGTTGTTTAGATTGGGAACCTACTACTGAACCAATCAAAGATTCGTCTGTTTTTGAAAAAGTAACGGAATTAGTTAATGAAGAATTAAAACAATTTTTCCGACCGGAGTTTTTAAATCGTATCGATGAAATTATCGTTTTCAATCATTTAACAAAATACGATATTTGGGAAATTTGTGGTTTAATGATTGGGCAATTAGAAAAACGATTACAAGAAAAAGAAATTACATTAGAAGTTGATATTTCTGTTCGTAATTTGTTAACAGAAGAAGGTTACGATCCGGTATATGGCGCACGACCATTACGTCGAGCAGTGATGAGACTATTAGAAGATACATTAGCACAAGAATGTTTAACTAAACCATTGTATCCAAAAACTCGTCTAATTGTTTCACGTTTAAAAGAAGAAGGTTCATTAGTTAGTTATACTAATGAAGTTACTGTTGAGGTTGATTACACAGATGTTGATCCAGATTTATTAAGCGAATCTGATAAATCTTTAGATACACAAGATTTTGCAGCCGATTAATACTTATCAAATTACATTAATGTATTAAATAAATAATACATTAATGTAATTTACTAATTTGTGTTTGAGGGGAACTTGCGTTTGCATAATATTTTTTTTCCATACGGCCAGCTAAATAACCTAATCGCCCTGCTTCAACACCTAATTTCATTGCCCGTGCCATTCCTTTTGGATCTTTTGCTTGCGCAACAGCGGTATTTAATAATACAGCGTCTGCTCCAAGTTCTAATGCAGCAGTGGCTTCACTAGGTGTTCCAATTCCAGCATCAACGACTACAGGTATATTAGCGTTTTCAATAATAATTTGAATATTAGCTAAATTATTTAAACCTTGCCCAGAACCAATAGGTGAACCTAATGGCATTACAGTAGCACATCCTAAATCTTCTAAATGTAATGCTAACATAGGGTCTGCATTAATGTATGGTAAAACTGTAAATCCTTTTTTAACTAAAAATTCAGCAGCCTTAAGTGTCCCCACAGGATCTGGCAGTAAATATTTTGGATCAGAAATTACTTCGAGTTTGACAAAAGAATTAGTCTCTTGCCCAAGTTGACGAGCCAATTCACGACCTAAAAAAGCCATACGTATAGCTTCTTCAGCTGTTTGTGATCCAGCCGTATTTGGCAATAACCAAAGTTTATCCCAATCTAATAATTTTAAAAAATTAGCGTTATCATTTTCTAAGTTGGTAGGAAGTCGTCGGATAGCAACTGTTACAATTTCACAATCACTAGCATTAATACTCTCGATTGCATCAGAACTTGTTCTATATTTTCCTGTTCCTAACATTAAACGAGAATTAAAAGATTTATTTCCTATTTGTAACTTATCTCTGTTCTCCATCATATTTTTTTTTATACTTTTTTAAAACTCCCCAGGTAGGATTTGAACCTACGACCAATCGGTTAACAGCCGATTGCTCTACCACTGAGCTACTGAGGATATAGTAATCACTAAAATAATAATACCATAATTTTCATATGGATTCAATAGTTAATTAGCAATTACTATAAAAAATATTTTCTTAATCTTTGTGTAAAATTAAAAATCTTAAAACATTGGTATCAAATTTTAAATTACTTGAAAATTCATCCAAATACTGGGGAATACTCGAAAAATTTATTTGAATAAAATTACCGCGGTTTTGATCTTTAATAGCATATGCTAAATCACGTTTGCCACGCGAAATTACAGATATTTCTGATGCACTTAATTTTCTTAAAGCTTTAGCATAATTAAATGCCCATGTCTTTAATTCACTATCATTAAATTCTTCTGTAAGAAGAATCATCATTTCATATTTTACTGTTGCTGACATAGTTTTTTTATTTCTCGAAATTCAAATATATCTTACTTTGAAGCCCATCAAATTGTCAATTATAATTTAATCATACTACTACAACACATTACTCATTATAAAATGTTGATATAATTTTCATCTAAATCTATACTGGAAACATTTCTGATTAACTACAAAGTTATAAAATAAAGTTAATTAAAACAATTAGCTTTGATGTAAAATTATCTAATGTAAAACAATTTATATAAAAATTTTCATAAAAAGTTTAATGGACTGGAATACAATTCAAAATTTCTCATCCAATATTGTTTTTGGTATTTTATTATTTTCAATGACTATTTATTGGATTAGTTTGTCATTTTTTAAATGGACAACGAATATTTCTCAAATTGGAAAAATTGGTTCAATTATTGCAAACGTTCTTTTATTTTTCATTCTGTGCTCACGTTGGATAGTAGCAGGTTATTTTCCATTAAGTAATTTATACGAATCATTATTGTTTTTAACATGGAGTTTATTAACAATTTATTTATATCTTGAGTATAAAACGAAAAGTAAATTAATTGGTGCTATACTAATTCCTGTAGCCTTATTAATTAATGGTTTTGCTAATTTAACACTTTCACCAGATATGCAAAAAGCTAGCCCTCTGGTACCTGCATTACAGTCAAATTGGTTAATGATGCATGTAAGTATGATGATGGTAAGTTATGCCACATTAATAATGGGTTCATTATTGTGTATATTATTTTTAGTTATTTCTAAATATCAAGATGTTAATTTAAAAGTAATAGATGATACAGCTTTACCTTTATACAATGTTATGCTGGATTATTATGAAGCAAAAGTATTTTCGGCTTCAGAAGAGGTTTCGGAGCTAGGTAAACTAAAACTATTACAAAGTTTAGATAATTGGAGTTATCGTATTATCGGTTTAGGATTTCCTTTTTTAACTATTGGGATTATTGCTGGTGGTGTTTGGGCTAATGAAGCATGGGGTTCATACTGGAGTTGGGATCCTAAAGAAACTTGGGCGTTAATTACTTGGATCGTTTTTGCGACATATTTACATGCGCGTATTACAAAAGGTTGGGAAGGTAAAAAAACAGCTGTTTTAGGTGGTTTAGGCTTTTTCGTAATTTGGATTTGTTATTTAGGAGTAAATTTCTTAGGTAAAGGTTTACATAGTTATGGATGGTTATCATAAAAAAAAGGAATCTAAAAATTTTAAATTAGTTTTTAGATTCCTTTTTTTATAATTAATAAGCTAAACCTAAACTTCGTGTTGTTTCTGCGCCTAAATAAACTCGTACGCTTAAAAAATCAGTAGGACATGCTGTTTCACAACGTTTACAACCTACACAATCTTCTACTCGTGGTGAAGATGCAATTTGACCAGATTTACAACCATCCCACGGAACCATTTCTAATACATCAGTAGGACATGCACGTACACATTGTGTACAGCCAATACATGTATCATAAATTTTAACTGTATGAGACATAAATTTTATATAATTTTATAATTTACTGATTTAAATTATAGTTTATTTCTTTTAGATTAAAAAATAAATTATGATATTTACAAATAGTTAATACATAAACAACATACTAAAACTTCATAAGTTATTCAGTTACGAGAATTCTTTTTTGCTTTCGATGTTCGTTTTTTAGGTACTGCCATTATATCAACCTATTTTAAAAAAATGTAAAATATTGAATAAATATATTGACAGTATACGAGAAATACAAGGAAAAATC
>Ga0213861_10000328_pt1 | contig 40833 bp, 35 predicted proteins | sample PICome_4_FD_160110 | JGI IMG/M metagenome (GOLD analysis project Ga0213861, IMG submission 160110) | Coastal seawater microbial communities near Pivers Island, North Carolina, United States - PICO131 | ecosystem: Environmental > Aquatic > Marine > Coastal | place: USA: North Carolina... | reverse complement strand
TGGGTTGTGTTTAATATTTGTAAGACTACTTTTTTCAGTAGAATTTAAATTGGAGCAACCAATTAATGGAGCGCCAAGTGAAGCGGCAGTCAATGATTTTAGGAGGGATCTTCTTTTCATACTAAAATATTTATTTTTTTATTGTAATTTAAGGATTCAAAAATAAAAACAAAATAATATGAAAATTTTAAAAACAATTTTAGCCTTATTTATTTCACTTACTGTAACAGCTCAAGCTGAAACCGTAATGAATCTATCTTATTTAGACATACCAATTCAGAAAATAGGAAGATTTATGGAATTACATGAGCAAGTAACTAACATGCAACAAGGAGATAAAAGAACTCTTCAAGGACAATGGGTGACAAGTCATTATTATGGATCTGGACCATCTGTTGTTATTCAAGACAATTATATGAATGCTAACGATGCTATTAATGATACACCTTGGGTTCACGTTGGAGAAAAATGGGAAGCAGCAAGTGAAGATGAAAGAAAAGAAATGGGAGCAATGGTTAGTGAGTATCAATCATTTTGGAATGGTCATACTGATGAAATGAGAAGGATTGACTGGCAAAACGATCATATTTTCAATGAAGATTCTGATTTTTCAGGAAACTTTATACTCGTTATAGGCAAATATAATACATCTGGAAACCAAGGTGATATGGGACAAGCATATCATGACTGGGTTACAGTTCCAGCTGTTGAATCAGGAGTTGCTTTGTTTGGTAACCACAGTTATCATCTAACTGGCTCAGGCTCTGACGTAATGGTAGCTAATGGATATAAAAGTATGCATGAATTTGCTACAAGTTTAGAAAATGCAACTTCTGGGTCCACTGAGGCTAGACAAAAGTTTTGGAGTTTAGTTGAAGGAGACCATGAAGATCAAATTTACATCCATCAAGGTCACATAGTAGATGGTAAATTTGTTAGAGCATCTTCTAACTAATGAAGATTTAATTATAAAAACCCCTCAATTGAGGGGTTTTTTTGTTTGTAATAATTAGAAATCAAACAAATTTTTTAGATTTGTTTTTATTAATCTAAATCAATAACTAAAAACAAACAAAAATGAGAAAATTAATTTTACTAATCGCCTTTCTTGCTGTTGCTTCGCTTAATGCACAAGGAAACGGAGACTATGTTAACATGACTTTTGTTAAAACAACTCCAGGAGAAGATTATGGAGCTATTCTAAACGAAAAATGGAAAGAATTAGCTCAAATGAGAGCTGATGAAGGAACTATTACAGGTTGGGATGTATGGTGGAGACCAGGCTCTACTGATTCTTCAGATTGGAACATGCTTATTGTCACAATAGCAAAAGACCTTGATAGTTTAAACGCTAATGCAGGTGTTCTAAAAATGAGACCAGACTATACCGAAATGGACGTTGAGATTTTTTCTGAAAAAAACATCAAATCTAGAACTATTGTATGGGATCAAACGCTCGTTAATAAAGGCTTAAACTTTGCTGGAAATGATGGAGAAACTCCAGTAGCTCCTCAAGTAGCAGTTATGAATTTAATGAAAGTAGGTTATGCAAACGCATATGAATACGAAAAAGCAGAAAACAGTCTTAATTCAGGTGACCTAGGTTCAAGACTAGGCTGGGGATTATTAAAGAGATTAGATGCTGCAGGTGAAGATGTCTATTATGATTATATGACTATAGATTTTTACGAAAATTGGAAAACAATGATGTCTACTAGAGAGGCTACAAGCAAGCTTCCAAAAGGACTTCAAAGCATACTTAATCTTAGAACCCATCAGCAAAGTGTTCCACTTTGGCTTGCAATACAGGTTCGACCAAAAGAATAATAAATCTTCTTTACTTTTAAACCCCTCTTTTGAGGGGTTTTTTTATTTTTGACACTATGAGTCAACGCCTTGTCATAATTTTATCACTCTTTTTATTAAATGGGTGTTTTGTGAGAGAGAACCCTATACAGGTCTCATTGAAAAACGATGACTTTTTGAATGAAATTCTTAAAAATAAAGATGAGTATGAGCTGCAAATTGCCTACACAGAGGTTTCTAGAGACAATCAAGGTGAGCCTGTGTTTAGAGACTTTAAATTTCAAGTAGATGAAGAAAAATATTTTTACCCAGCAAGCACAACAAAACTCCCAATAGTAGTTTTAACTCTTGACAAGATCAATGAACTTAGGTCAACAGGTATTGATATTTCACTAAAATCAAAAATCTCAATCTCATCAGGACAAAACGGGAATAAGGAAATTAAAACAGATAGCATAACCTCTTTTCAAAATCTAATTGCAGATGTGTTTTTAGTTAGTGATAATTCAGCCTCCAATATACTGATTGATTTTATTGGATATAACAATTTCAATTCTAAAATGACTGAAGCAGGCTTCAAAAACACATATTTAAATCATAAATTCAATCCTGATCCATATGTTGATATTGATTGGCAAATAAAAACAGTTAATAACGAATTAATATCTTCAAATCAGAGCCAAAGTATAATTACTGCTGATCAAAATATTTTCGGACTAGAGAAAGGAAAAAACAAATTTCAAGATGGGATTGTTTCTAGAGGATCTATTGATTTTTCTCAAAAAAACAGATTTTCAATACTTGACATGCATAATATTTTAAAAAGAATCATATTTCCCGCAAAGTTTGATGCAAACTCCACCTTTAATCTTAATGTGGAGGATTATGATTTTTTAAGGTATTGGATGAGCAGGTTTACTTATGAAGATCTTGGAGAAAAATTTAGAAATGATAAAAAATACTTTGATTCATATAATAAGTTTTTCGTTCACGGAGAAGACACAATTGTTAAAAACAGAAACATTAGAGTATATAATAAAATAGGTCAGGCATATGGAACATCTACAGATAACGCATATATAAAAAATTATCAAGATGATGTCGAATTTTTCCTAACAGCAACCATCTATACAAACAAGAATCAAACTATTAATGACAATGTTTATGAGTATGACCAAACAGCTATACCATTTCTTTCAAGATTGGCCCAATCAATTTATTCAATATTATCAGATTAATCCTTGACCAGCCCTAAATCAACCAACCTTTGGTAGAGGAAGTCTCCAGCTGTTATATCATCAAATTTTTTAGGACTATCACTATCAATACATGACTCTAAACAATTAAGCGGCATTTCAAGGCGTGGATGCAAGAAAAAAGGAATAGAGTATCTAGAGCTATTCCATAAATCTTTAGGAGGGTTTATAACCCTGTGAATGGTTGACTTTAGTTTATTATTAGTGTGTCTAGAAAGCATATCACCAATATTTACAATGATTTCATCATCTTCTGCAATTGCGTCAACCCACTCTCCATTATTGCTTAAAACCTGGAGACCTTTACCTTGAGCTCCCATAAGAAGAGTAATTAAATTAATATCACCATGTGCTGCTGCTCTTTCTGCTTTTTTGGGTTCTTGTGTTATAGGGGGGTAGTGAATTGCTCTAAGAATTGAGTTTCCGTTAAAAATATGCTTATCAAAATATGTTTCATCTAAGTTTAAATAACATGCTATAGCTCCCAAGACATGCCTTCCAGTTTCTTCCAAAAGTTCATATGTTTTTTGTCCAACTGAATTAAACTCTTCAAGTTCATCAACCATTACATTTTTTGGATATTTATTTTCTAACTCAGGTTCATTTTTTACATACTGTCCAAAATGCCAAAACTCTTTTAAGTCTCCTACATTTCGGCCTTTTGCATGTTCTTTTCCAAAAGGAGTAAAACCTCTTTGACTTGCAAGCCCACTTATAATATATTTTGATTTAATTTCATTTGAGAGATTAAAGAAATTTTTAACCTCGCCATAAAGAGACTCTTTAACCGTGTCATTTAAAAGATGACCCTTTAAAGCAATAAATCCAATCTCACTAAATCCCTTTCCAAGATCATTAATAAATTTTTTCTTACTATCAGGATCTCCTGTTAGATAGTCGTTTAAATTTACTTGAGGTATTTTATTCATTTTTATTTATTTTTTGAAATCATTTTTGCAATATATTTTCCTAAAATGTCAAATTCAAGATTCACAATACTTCCCGAAGTAATATTTTTAAAATTTGTATTTTCATAAGTATATGGAATAATTGCAACTGAAAAAGAATCAGAATTCGAGTCAACTACAGTTAAACTAACACCATTAATTGTTATTGACCCTTTTTCAACAGTTATATTTTTTTGAGAATGTTTAAAAGCATATCTCCAACTTCCATTAGTTTCAATTGCATCTATGCAGATGGCAACTTCATCAACGTGACCTTGAACTATATGACCATCAAATCTTGAATTAACAGACATTGACCTTTCAAGATTTATAATATCTCCATGTTTTACTTTTCCAAGATTTGTCCTGTTAAGACTTTCACCTACAACAGTTACTGTATAAATATCATCAATAATATCTACCACAGTAAGACAAACACCATTATGACAAAGGCTTTGATCAATCTTAAGCTCTTTTGTTATTGGAGATTTTAATGAAATATTAAGATTGCCTTTATCTTTTTCAATTTTTTCAACACTTGAAATGCATTCTATTATACCAGTGAACATTATTATCTTTATTTTTGAGCAGTAAAATTACTAATTAAATTAACTAGTGTTAAATTCAAAAAAAATAAATATTGGAATTTCAATTGGAGACCCCAATGGTATTGGAATTGAGATTATTCTTAAAGTACTTTCCGAAAGCTACTTATACGGTGAATGTAATTTTATAATATATTCTTCTTTAGATTTAATTACCAAGCAACAAGATTTTTTCAAGATTAAAACGTTGCCTTTAAAAAAAATTAACTCTTTAGATGAAATAGTTTCAGATCATATAAATATTAAAGAAGTTTTTTCTAGCTCTAAATTTGAATTTGGTAAAAATGATAAAGAAATTTCAGCTAATGGTGTTATTTCTTTTAAGGAGGCGGCTAAGGATGCAAAATCAAAAAAAATTGACATTTTGATTACTGCTCCAATCAATAAGAGCTTGTCTTATTCTAGTTCATTTAAATTTTCAGGACACACAGATTATTTAAAAAACACATTCAAGATAGACCCTATGATGCTCATGGTATCAGACAAACTAAAATTGGGACTATTAACAGAACATATTCCTCTTAAAGATGTTGTGAGTGAAATCAACACTAATAAAGTAATTCAAAAAATCAAATCTTTAAGAGACACTTTAACCAAAGACTTTTTAATTAAAGATCCCAAGATTGCAATACTTGCTATTAATCCTCATGTAGGAGATAATGGCGTAATTGGGAGTGAAGATCAAAATATATTAATACCTGCAATATCAGATATTAACAAGGATAATAATTTAATATTTGGTCCATTTTCAGCAGACACCTTTTTCTGTAATGAAAACCATATGAAATATGATGGTGTTATCGCGGCATATCATGATCAAGGGCTAATTCCATTTAAAACAATTAGTTTTGGAAAGGGAGTGAATTATAGCTCAGGATTACCCATTATTCGAACATCTCCTGACCATGGAACAGGATTTGATATAGCAGGTCAAGGAATCGCAAGTACATCCTCATTTATACAGGCTTTAAAAGTAGGCATTGACATATATAAGTCAAGAAATACGATAGATTGACATTAAATAGATAAATTTTTATAAATTTGCCGCTCAATAGTTAAGTGATGAAATCGCTTTCGCCATATTTGATTAAATTTTCGGGCTTGAAAGAAGGAATTCACTGCTTTGACTATGAGCTTGGTAATAAGTTCTTTAAAAATTTTGACTATTATGATTTTCTTGATGCTAAATTATTAGCAAATCTTGAACTCGAGAAAAAATCAACACTACTAAATTTAAAATTTTTATTTAGTGGTGAAATAGATGTTCAGTGTGATGTTTCAATGGAAAGTTTTACTTTACAATTTGAAACAGATTACTCAGTAGTTGTAAAATTCAAAGACAATTTAGTGTCCTCAGATGACAAAGTTGTTTTTTTACCTGCAGGGTCTCACAGTCTAGATGTATCACGTATGATATACGAGAGCATCATATTGGCTGTTCCACAAAAAAAAGTTCATCCTGGAATTGAAAATGGTTCATTAAAATCAGAAATAGCAGAAAAATTAGAAGAACTTAAACCCAAAAAAAATTTTAAAGAAAAAACTGACCCTAGGTGGGACAAATTAAAAGACTTATTATAAATGGCACATCCTAAACGTAAAATATCTAAAACTAGAAGAGATAAACGTAGAACGCATATTAAAGCTGAAAAACAGCAAATATCAACATGCAAAGCTACCGGTGAGTCACACTTATATCACAGAGCCCATTGGCATGAAGGTAAACTTTATTACAGAGGAAAAGTTTTAGTTGATTCTTTGGAATCAGAAAAAAACTAGTATCTTAAATTATCAATTTAATTGTCTAATGACATTATTGATGTTAGTATGATATCTAACAATACAAAAAATATAAAAGCCGCCATTACTGCTGTAGGAGGCTATATTCCACAAGACTTTATTTCCAATAAAGATTTAGAACAAATGGTTGACACAAATGATGAGTGGATAACTGCTAGAACTGGGATTAAAAAAAGAAGAATTCTTAAAGAAAAAGGGAAAGCCACTTCCTATCTAGCAATAAATGCTGCAAAAGATTTATTGAATAGAAATGGTGTAGATCCAAAAACTATAGATCTAGTTATTCTTGCTACAATAACTCCAGACTATCATGTTGCATCCACAGCTCCGACTGTTGCCTCAGAGATAAAGGCACTTAACGCATATGCTTTCGATATAAATGCAGCATGCTCAGGATTTTTATATGGGATGTCAACAGCAACTAGCTATATAGAGTCAGGTAGATACAAAAAAGTTCTTCTTATTGGTGCTGATATGATGTCTTCTATTGTAGATTACACAGACAGATCAACCAGTATACTATTTGGTGATGGAGCTGGAGCTGTTTTGGTTCAACCCAGCATAAATGATTTTGGGTGGGAAGATGAGTATTTAAGATCAGATGGAATAGGAGCAGAATGGTTAAAAGTTAAATCGGGAGGATCAATGTACCCAACCTCAAAAGAATCATTTGCGAATAAATGGCATTATATAACTCAAGAAGGAAAGACTATATTTAAGTCAGCTGTGTCGGGAATGGCGAATGCAACTGAACAAATTATCATTAGAAATAATCTAAAACCAGAGGAAATTAAATATCTTCTACCTCATCAAGCCAATAAAAGAATTATTGATGCTACCGCAGAAAAGATTAATTTAGATAAAAATAAAGTTTTAATGAATATTGAAGAATATGGAAATACTACTGCCGCCACTATACCTCTACTAATGTATGATTACGAAAAAGAGTTTAAGCAGGGAGATAAATTAATACTTGCAGCATTTGGAGCTGGTTTAACATGGGGTGCAGCATATTTAACATGGGCATATAATTAAACTATTTAAAATGGATATTAAAGAAATACAAAATCTAATAAAATTTGTCTCTAAATCTGGTGTTGAAGAAGTTAAAATAGAAAGAGAAGATTTTAAAATTACAATTAAAACAAAGAAAAATATTACTCAGCAAATAGTAGTTGACGATACTACTAAGATTCCTGTTTTACCTTCTGCTATTTCAAATGTTCATCTAGATACTTTAGAAGAAAATGCCTCTAAAACAAAGTCTACAAAAGCAGAAAACGAAAACCACATAATAGTAAAAGCACCAATAATTGGAACTTTTTACAGAAAACCTTCTCCAGATAAACCAAACTTTACAGAAGTTGGACAAGTTATTGCTGAGGGAGATATTTTATGTGTAATTGAAGCAATGAAATTATTTAATGAAATAGAATCTGAGATGTCAGGAAAAATTGTTAAAATTCTTGTTGAAGATCAAAGCCCTGTTGAATTTGATCAACCACTTTTTATTATTGACCCATCATAAAAATGTTTAATAAAATATTAATCGCTAATAGAGGAGAGATAGCTATGCGTGTCATTAGGACATGTAAGGAAATGGGCATTAAAACTGTAGCTGTATATTCAAAGGCAGATGCGGAGAGTCTCCATGTTCGTTTTGCAGATGAAGCTGTTTGTATTGGTCCTTCCGCAAGTGCAGATTCATATTTAAAACCAGCTAATATAATTTCAGCTGCAGAGATTACAAATGCAGATGCAATTCATCCGGGATATGGATTTTTATCTGAAAACAGTAAATTTTCGAAAATTTGTGATGAACACAAGATAAAATTTATTGGAGCTTCACCTGAAATGATAGATAAAATGGGAGATAAAGCATCTGCTAAAGAAACGATGAAAAAAGCAGGTGTCCCAACTATTCCTGGATCTGAAGGACTTGTCCCAACTTTAGAAGAGGCCCAAAATATAGCACTTGAAATAGGGTATCCGGTAATGCTTAAAGCAACAGCTGGAGGAGGAGGAAAAGGAATGAGAATAGCTAAAACTCCTAAAGATTTAGTCACTGCTTGGGAATTAGCTAGGCAAGAATCAAAACTAGCTTTTGATAATGATGACATGTATCTAGAAAAGTTTATAGAGGATCCAAGGCATATTGAAATTCAAATTATTGGAGATTCTTATGGTAAAGCTTGTCATCTTTCAGAGAGAGATTGTTCTATTCAAAGACGTCATCAAAAACTAATCGAAGAGACACCGTCACCGTTTATGACGAAGCCTCTAAGAAAAGAAATGGGAGAAGCTGCTGTAAAAGCTGCAGAATCTATTAAATATGAAGGAGCGGGAACTATTGAATTTCTTGTTGATAAACACAAGAATTTTTACTTTATGGAGATGAACACAAGAATTCAAGTTGAACACCCAATTACTGAACAGGTGATTGATTATGATTTAATACGTGAACAAATACTTGTTGCTTCAGGAAAACCAATTTCTGGTAAAAATTATTTTCCTAAACTATGCTCTATAGAATGTAGAATCAATGCTGAGGACCCAACTAATGACTTTATGCCAAATCCTGGTAAAATTTTAACGCTTCATTTTCCTGGGGGTCACGGAATTCGAATTGACACACATGTTTATAGTGGATATTTAATACCACCTTATTATGACTCAATGATAGCCAAATTAATCACAACTGCACAAACTAGAGAAGAGGCTATAAATAAAATGAAAAGAGCTCTAGATGAGTTTGTGATTGAAGGTGTAAAGACAACAATTCCTTTTCATCAAAAATTACTTGAAAACCCAGATTTTTTATCAGGTAATTATACTACAAAATTTATGGAGTCATTTGAAATGTAGATTTAAATTATCTTCATTTCAATTAATTTTTCTGCTATTTGAATAGTATTTGTTGCAGCACCTTTTCTAAGGTTATCAGCAACAATCCAAAGGTTTAATCCGCTTTTAATACTAAAATCTCTTCTTATTCTACCAACAAAAACCTCATCTTTATTTGCTGAATTAATTGGCATAGGATATTTATTATTATCAGGATCATCTTCAATAATCAATCCGGGAGCCTCACCTAAAATTTCAAAAATATGCTCGATTTCAAATTCTTTTTCAAATTCTATATTTACAGATTCACCGTGACATATTTCGATAGGGACTCTAACAGCTGTAGAAGTTATTTGAATGCTTTTGTCGTTCAAAATTTTTCGAGTCTCATTGATTAGCTTGTTTTCTTCTTTAGTATAACCATCCTTTTCAAAAACATCACAATGAGGCAGTAAGTTTTGATCTATTGAATAAGGATATACTTTTAAAGAATTCTCACCGTTTCTTTCACCCTCAAGTTGATCTATTGCATCTTTACCTGTTCCGGAAACAGATTGATAGGTTGAGATTACTAGTCTTTTAATTTTATATTTTTCATGAAGAGGAGCCAATACAACAAGCATTTGCATTGTAGAACAATTTGGGTTCGCAATTATAAAGTCTTCTTTTGTTAAAGCTTTAGAGTTGACCTCACTTACAATTAGTTTTTTTGTTGAGTCCATTCTCCAAGCAGAAGAATTATCAACAACTCTTGTACCATTTTCTGCAAATTTTGGAGCCCACTCCAAAGAAATTGAACCACCAGCAGAAAATAATGCAATATCTGGCTTCATATTAACAGCTTCATTTAGAGAAACGATTTTATAATCTTGCCCGTTAAACATAATTTTCTTTCCAACAGATTTCTCTGAGGCAACAGGAATGATTTCACTTACAGGGAATTCTCTTTCTTCTAACAGTTTAAGCAAAACAGTTCCGACAACTCCAGTTACTCCAACAACAGCTACTTTCATTTTTTTTTATCTTTTTTCATTTTATTATAATATATAGAACGACTTAAAGGTTCATATTTGTCTTTTTCACCAATAACAACGATATTTTTATTTTTATTTTTTCTAAAACTATAATTAGCAATGTTTCCTGATTTTTTACAAACAGCATGAACCTTTGTAACATACTCTGCTACTGCCATTAAATTTGGAACAGGTCCAAAGGGATTCCCCAGATAATCCATATCTAAGCCAGCAATAATTACTCTTATACCATTGTTTGCAAGTTGATTACAAACATTAACTATTCCATCATCAAAAAATTGAGCTTCATCAATTGCCACTACATGACAATTTTTAACATTATTTAAAATTTCAGAGGAATGTTTAACTTCAGTTGATTCAAGTTTACTTTCATCATGTGACTCAATATAATTTTTGCTTCTAGAATCAATTGTTGGCTTAAAAACTTTAAATTTTTGATTTGCTATTTTCGCTCTTTTAATCCTCCTAATAAGCTCCTCAGTTTTACCAGAAAACATTGATCCACATATTACTTCAATCCAACCGAATTGTTCATTATTATATGCAGGGTTTTCTAAAAACATTTTGTAATTTGATTTACAATTAAAGCAAATTTATCAAAAAGTAACTCATTATAATAATAAACGATAATGTTTAAAAAAATAGAAAATAAAATAAAAGAAATTGCTCTTCAAATTCATAATTCATCAGATAATGAAAATATTTATGAGGATGCAAAATATATATATGAGTTAGCTGTAATCTACAAGTTCCTTTCTAAAAGAAAAAAAGATTCTCAATGGGAATTACATTCAGAAAAACTAAATGAAACTCTAAAAAAATTAAATTTAAATTCAGAAAAACCCTTTGATCTTCCATATAATGAGAGTGAAATAATACCATTAATTGACTCTATCAAAGATTTAGTTACTGAAATACCAGAATCGGATGATGATAAATGATCCTCAACTTTTTATAGTACCAACACCAATTGGTAATATGGAAGACATCACCATAAGAGCAATTGAAACCCTTAAAAAATCAGATTTAATTTTAGCTGAAGACACTAGACATGCAAAAAAACTTCTTAATCAATATCAAATTTCAACTAAAACTAACAGCTATCATTTGAATAATGAACATAAAAAAGTTGATGATTATATAGAGTTAATGATTTCTGGCAAGAAAATTTCCCTAATAACTGATGCAGGCACTCCATGTATTTCGGACCCAGGGTTTTTATTAATTCGTGAAGCTATTAAAAAAGACATAGTCATTACATGTTTGCCGGGTCCAACTGCATTGATACCTGCATTAGTTTTAAGTGGTTTGCCTAGCGAAAGTTTCATCTTTGAAGGATTTTTACCACGAAAAAAAGGAAGAAAATCTAAACTAATTGAGCTTTCTCAAAATATCAGAACCACAATTATATATGAATCTCCATACAGGGTTTTAAAAACACTAACAGAGTTCACAGAATATTTTGGAGAGGATAGGCAGATTAGTTTGAGCAGAGAAATATCAAAAATATATGAAGAGACGTTTAGAGGAAGCATAGCTGAAGCCATAAAATATTTTTCCAATAAGAAAATAAAAGGTGAGTTTGTTATATGTATTGACAAAAAACAATGAACAGCTGGATAGAGGCAGAACAGCCAACTCATAAGAATATAAAAAATCTTAATAAGATTTTAAAAATTCCAAAATTTATTTGCTCTTTATTACTTCAAAGAAATATAAACTCACTAGAGAAAGCAAAGCAGTTTTTCCGACCAAATCTTGATTTACTTCATGATCCATTCTTAATGAAAGACATGTTAAAAGTTGTAGAAAGAATACAATTTTTTAAATCTAAAAAGATTATGATTTTGGGTGATTATGATGTAGATGGAACAACATCTACTGCCATGCTCTACAAATATTTTAATTTTAAAGGATTTAATGTTTCTTATTATATTCCAGACAGGTATCAAGAAGGATATGGAGTATCCCTAAAATCTATTGAACATGCTGAAAAAAATAATTTCTCTCTAATTATAACTGTTGACTGTGGAATTAAAGCTATAAATCCAGTAGCTTTAGCAAACTCAAAGGGTATTGAAGTTATCATTTGCGACCACCATCTCCCGGGAGACAATTTACCAAAAGCATATGGAATAATTAACCCAAAACAATCAGACTGTAACTATCCTTTTAAAGAATTATGTGGGTGCGGAATAGCATTTAAATTGATTACCGCCCATAACTTAATGTCAAATGATCCATATAATATTAATGATTTTATTGACTTTACTGCAATTGCAACAGTTTCTGATATGATGCCTTTGATTGATGAAAATAGAATAATAGTTTTCCATGGTTTAAGGACAATAAATTCAAACCCTAGAACTGGGCTTAGAAATTTTTTAAAATCAATTAATAGTAAAATCGATGAATCAAAAATTTCATTTAATATTGGACCAAGAATTAATGCTGCGGGAAGAATGAAAAATGGAAAAATAATTGTTGAGTTATTAATAGAGGAGAATGGTGAAAAAGCTAACATACTTTCAAATGAAGTAGAATTTCTTAATCAAACTAGAAGGTCAACTGAAAAAAACGTATTAGAAGAAGCAGAGACACAAATAATTCAAAATAGTTTCACCAATATTGTATATTCTGATCAGTGGAGCAAAGGAGTCCTGGGTATTGTTGCTTCAAGACTTATCGAAGGGTCTTATAAACCTACAATTGTAATGACTGATTCAGATGAGCAGTTTTTAACGGGCTCTGTGAGATCAGTATCAGGTTTTGATGTATATGATGCTCTATTGAAATGTGAAAATAATATTTTTCAATTCGGGGGACATAAATACGCAGCGGGCTTAAAAGTAAAGAAATCAAATTTTGAAAGTTTTAAAACACAGTTTGAAAACACTGTAAAAGATTCAGTATCAGGTAAAATGTTCCAAAAAACTTTTTTATACGATCTTTTAATTGACTTCTCTGAAATCACAATGGAGAATGTTAAAATTCTTCAACGAATGTCACCATTTGGTTTAGGAAATAAAAAACCTGTATTTAGAACCAACAATTGTTTTTTAGACCAAACATTGAAGTTTGTTGGAAAAGAGTCACAAATTGTAAAGTCAAAAATTAAGGATGAATCTGGGAAAGAATTATCCTTTATAAGTTTTGATAACAAGGAAGCCCTTGTAAATATAAAGTCAACATTTGATATTCTCTACACAGTTGATGTTAATTCCTATTCAGGAAAAGATGAGATACAGCTAACGCTAAGAGAAATTTATTTAAAATAATAAACCCTGCCAAAGCAGGGTTTAAATAAATATAAATAAGCTTTAAAATTCTAATTAGAATCTAAACGTAGCTCCTAAATTCCAAGTTGTTCCTTTACCGAAGTAAACTAGGTTTTCTACATTAACTCCATTCCAAGCTCTTCCTCCATCATTATGAAGATTCGTTTGAGATTGAGAAATATATTCTTCATCAAATAGGTTATTGATATTAGCTCTTACAATTGTTTCATATCCTAAGAAAGTTGTTTTGTAAGTTGCCCCTATATCAACTAAGCTAAAGCTTGGTAGCTCAATTGAACCTCTATTATTAGAAGAGAAAAACTCACTATCCAATGGACTGAATCTTCCATGAAGATTAGAATATGTTTGAAAATCAATATCAGCAGATAATCTGTCAGAAAGCTTATAGTTAGCTCCTAGGTATAAAACTGTTTGAGCAGCATCACCAATTTTAACACCATCTAAATAAAGTGTTCCAGTTTCTCCCGCAGCTTGACCATTATCATTATAGAAAGACGTACCATTGAAGTTTTTAGAAAACTTCCAATCACCTAATGAAGCCATTCCACGAAGTCTCAATCTGCTTGAAGGAAACCAAGTAAATTCACCCTCAATACCATTATGAGTTTGTTCTACACCTTCATAAATTATGGTTATTCCCTGATCTCCAATTGAAGTAGATCTACTGAAGGTTCTGTCACCCCATACTGTTGAGTAAGCATTTACTTTTGCTTTAAAATTAGAACCAGTGTAACCATAACCTAGCTCAAAAGATGTGATCTTCTCAGATGTAATATCTTCTGCTTCTGTAAAGTCATAATCTGCATTTGTAAAGACCCCATCTACTAGTGGAGGTCTACTTATCTGACCTACATTAATAAATACATTTGCTCTATCAGTCATGTTGTAGTTTGCACCACCTTTTATATAACCACCATTTACAGTAATTTTTCTACTCTTTGTATCAGGTTGAGTAGTATAGAAGTGCTCTATCTGATATTTCTGTGTAGTTGATCCTAATTGAAGAACTGCTGAAAACTTATCATTACCAACGTATTCAATTAAACCATTAATACCTGTCCAGTCGTTATAACCAATGTAGTATCTCTGAGTTCCATTTGGATCATCCATTCCAAGGTTTTTAAATGGAGAAGATTCATATGCAGTAGTAACTACTGTTCCAATTCTGTCTCCATTTCCTGAGAAGTTATTTCCATTAATTGTAGAGATATATCCGTCAAGACCTAAGAAATCACTGATACCTCTTCTGTGGTATGCTTTGTATGATCTTAAATCAACTCCAAGTTCATATCTAAAATTATCTGAATCTATCTTAATTTTTGATATTCCACCAATCCAGTTATGAGAATTCGTTGAAAATCTCCTTACAGTTGTATCTGCACCCCACTTACTAGGTAGTCCATCTATAGTATTGTGATACCCAAGGTTCATGCCGGCAAAAGGTCCGCTGTCAGGAACATGTGCTCCAGCTAAGTTTTTTGAAACCGCAGTATTCCAGTTAATTGTATAATCTGAGTTTCTCCATTCAGCATGATCATCCATATACTCTGAAAAAGACTCATTAAAAGAAGTAGTTCCATAAGAACCTCTTCCTCTAAGACCAGTTCCACCACCTCTACCTGCAGAAGCATATAAAGATGTGGCTAGGGTAACTCTACTGCTAATTTCCCAATCCCAGTTAAGAGTTGCTAATGGTTTGTGGTAATAGTTTCTCAGAACTGAGAATTCTTCACCTTTGTAATCTCCGTATAATTGATTAAATTTTCTAAAGTCATCACCTTGAGCAGGTCCATAATCTAGATAATCTTGTACCTGAGTTCCATAATATGCTTGATGATGCCACTGACCGGCACCAATAACTGAAAGGTTAAATTCATGATCTCCACCTCTTGGTGTATACCCAACAGAAAAAGCATAAGTTACACCCTCACCTTGCATACCATTTCTCCATCCATCACCTTGCCAGAATCCAAGTAAATAACTTGATGACCAGCCTAATTCATTAACACCAGTATTCATATATGCGGTTGTTTTTTGATAACCATTATCACCCAACATAAGTTTAAGTCCTGATCCAGGAGTTGCTTCAGCAGCTCTTGTATTAACTGAAACTGTACCCCCCGCTGATGGAACAGCAAGAGAAGTAGAACCAAGCCCCCTTTGGAGCTGAACACTAGAAGCAATGTCCATTAACCCTGCCCAGTTTGACCAGTATACCCGTCCATTTTCCATGTCATTTACAGGTTGACCATTTATAACGTAAGCAGTATTAGTGAATCCAAATCCCCTAAGGTACATTTGGCCATCACCATAACCACCGTTATCTTGATTGGTGTAAACACCAGGAGTTCTCCTAAGAGTTTCTACAAACTCTAAGTTTCCTCCTTTAAGTTCTATTTCAGCACCAGTTACTGTACTAAATGCAATCGGAGTTTCACGCTCTTTTGCAACATCTACAACTTTAGATGTTACGGTTACCTCTGTAAGAGCAATTGAATCAAGCGATGCATCTTGTGAATAGACAGCTGTTGTTAATAGAGCAAATAAGATTAAGCTTAATTTTTTCATTATTATTTGATTTGATTTAAGACAAAAGTAGAATTATTCATGAGTTTTTTAATGAACTAAATATTAACATAATCTTAAGATTTATCTAGATTTTGATGTCAACTCATTTCTTTAATATCTCGCTGATCTTTAATGTAGATTGATCAAGGTTATCTTGCTTTCCTTTAAGAATATCTTTAGCTATTGATTTTCCTAGCTCAACACCCCACTGGTCATAGCTGTAGATGTTTAAAATTGAACCAATTGTAAAAATTTTGTTCTCATACATTGAGATAAGAGCTCCTAGACTTGAAGGAGAAAGTTTGTTAATAACTATTGAATTAGAAGGCTTGTTGCCATCAATATTTTTGTGATTCTCACTCTCGGTAGATGTTTTACCCATCATTAATGCATTTGTCTGAGCTAAAAAATTTGAGGTCAAAATATCATGTTGAGCTTTATCGCCATATAGAGATTTTTTAAAAGCAATAAAATCAGAAGGGATAATTTTAGTTCCTTGGTGCATTAGTTGAAAAAAAGCATGCTGAGCATTTGTTCCTGTTGACCCCCAAATAATAGAGCCTGTTTCATAATTAATTTTATCACCATTTCTATCTATGCTTTTGCCATTACTTTCCATGCTAGCTTGTTGTAAATAATCCGGAAGTTTTCCAAGAAACTGATTGTATGGAAGGACAGCTTCCGTCTCACATTTAAAAAAATTATTATACCAGATACTGATTAGAGCAAGAATTACAGGAATATTTTTTTCAAATGGAGAATTTCTAAAATGAAGATCCATAGATTCAGCACCTTTTAAAAACTCTTTGAAGTTTTTTGATCCAATAACAATAGAAATAATTAATCCGACTGATCCCCAAAGTGAAAATCTGCCTCCAACCCAGTCAGGAATAGAAAGAACATTATTAGGTAAAATACCAAATTCTTTTGGTGCTTCAGTATTATTTGAAACAGCTATAAAATGATCTTTTATAGACTCTACATTAGCTTTGTCTATAAACCATTTTCTTATTTTTTTTGCATTTTCAAGAGTTTCAATCGTAGTAAATGTTTTTGAAACAATAATAAAAACAGTGGTCTCAGGATCTAGTTTTTCAAGTAGTTTTGATGTAAAATCAGGATCAATATTAGAAATAAAGTGAGGGCTAACACTATGGCTATAATAAGACAATGCCTCAGTAACCATTTCAGGCCCTAGATGAGAACCACCAATCCCGATATTAACTACATCCGTAATTTTTTTGCCAGTGTATCCTAATTTTTTACCACTATTTATTTCGTCTGAAACACTTATAATTTTATCTAGTGTATCGTTAATCTCTTTTTTTAAATTGGGATTTTTTATTTCACTTGATCTTAACGAAGTATGAAGAACAGCTCTTTTCTCTGTTTCATTAATAACGGAGCCGTTAAAATATTTTTCAATATTATTCTTTAAATCAGTTTCCCCACACAGGTCAATTAAAAGTTTGAATGAAGAAGAACTTAATCTGTTTTTTGAAAAGTCTAAATAAAAATCCTTCCAACTTATTGTGAACTTTTCAAGCCGATTACTTTCTTCAAAAAAGCTTGAAATATGATTATCACATTCAGCTTTGAATTTTTTATCAAGGCTTACCCAGGAACTTAAATTTGTTGGATTTATTTTTGATAACGCCATTAGATGGAAGTCTTATTTTTAATTATCACTGAATCAAGTTCAGATTTGATTAAAACAATATCACTAAAGTACTTATTTTTTAATGACTCATTAATTGGCTTTGCTTCTGGAAGTTTTTGTTTAAATGGATCTACTTGAATTCCATTTTTCCAAAATCTATAACATACATGTGGACCTGATGTATTCCCAGTCATCCCTACCCATCCAATAACATCTCCTTGTTCAATAAATTGCCCAACTTTAACATTACTTTTTCTCATATGTAGATATTGAGTGTCATAGGTGTTGTTGTGCCTAACTTTCACATACCTCCCGTTTGCTCTTGTATAACTGGACTCAATAATAGTTCCATTAGCAGTAGACATAATTGGTGTTCCAACAGGAGCTGCAAAATCAGTGCCTTTGTGTGCTCGAACTCTATTACCGTATAAAGCTATTCTTCTTCTTAGGTTATATCTTGATGAAATTCTTCCAAATTTAATAGGCGATTGTAAAAATGCTTTTCTTAGATTTTTCCCATCTTGATCTAAATATTCTACAATCCCTTTTATAGAATCAGTTTCATATTCAAAGGCGTACCTTTCAACACCTTTATGAACAAAATAGGCAGCTTTTATTTTGGTTATTCCAACGGGAATTGAGTCATCAACATACGCTTCAGTATAAATGACTTTAAACTTATCTCCTTTATCTAATCTGAAGAAATCAATTGTCCAAGCATATATGTCAGACAAATAATAGGTTAATAATGGATCTTTGTCTTGTTCTTCTAGAGTGAGATATAAGGAGTTATTAATAATTCCAGAAGCAGATAAATCTTTATAAGTTCTAGTTTTTTTTAATGTCTTTCCATAGACACTGTCTTTCAATTGAATAAAAGAGTAACCTTCAATTGTAGGATGGTACACGAATGCTTTTAGCTTTGGGATAGAATCGTTTGTATATATTAATGTATAAGGCTTTCCTAATTGAAGTTTTCTAAAATCTACATCATTTTTTGTTTTTTGAAGTGCTCGATATATTTCAGGATAATCAATTCCCTGATCTTCTAATATGTCTCCAAACGTATCACCTCTTCCTACTTTTTTTTCTTCAAATGAGAACTTACTTTCATCATACCCATATTTGTATTTAATTGGCTCTACTTTCAACGGTTCAGTTGAATCTGAATTACATGAGCTTAAAAATGCTACAAGAATGATAACTAAGATTGGAGTCTTTTTAGTCATTATTTAATTATAATTTCAAGGGGGTTGGCAATTCCAGAAAATTTTTCCAGATCAGCTTTAATAGATCCAACTAACAAATCAGCTTGAATTCTTATTGGAATTTTATTTTTATCATTTGTTAACCACATTGTAATGCTACCCTCACCTTTAAATATTCTACTTCTATCTGTAGCGGGCATTAGCTTTAAACACTCAACTTTTCCAAATTTAGTATTTATAACTTCTTTTCCGAGATACTTAAGAGCTAGTTCTCGGTTTTTTGAATCATAAAACATATTAATTGTAAAGAAATCTCCAACCTTTATATTCTCCTCAGGAAAATTTTTTCTAAGGTAATATAAAGAGGATATAAGATCTTGAACGTTTTCTTCTGTTGGAATAACTTCGAGTGTGCCCTTTTTTATATTATTTACACTAGCCTTGTTCCCTTGAGAATCAAAAGACACTTCCAGGTTTTTAGTGTAACCTCCTTCATAAATATTACGTTTAAAAATAATTGGATCTATTTTGTTTGTATTAAAATAACTGCTATAATAATCTTCGACTTTGAAAAAGAGCCTTGCTAACCCAATTGTTTTTCCATATCCAGAAGCCAAAAGATTCTCATCGTCTAGACTGTCTTTTTTTGATAAACTAAGGGAAGCATAACTCGCATTAAAAATTCCATAATGAACTCTATATTCAAGTTTCTCTCCAGCTTTAAAAGGTTCAGATAGTTTTGGCGGACTAGGTTGACTGAAAATCACATTAATACTAAAAAGTAGAATCTGGAGATGTAGGAAAATAATTTTCATTTTTTACAAGTCAAAATTAATTAAAATTAATTTCTTAATTGATTAAAAATAGATCTACCTCTACTCTTTCCAAGAAATTGTATTAAATCTTCTTGATCAGCATCTTTTAACCTCTTGAATGATTTATACTTATCTAAAAGTTTGTCTTTTAAAATTGGGCCAACACCTTTTAATCCATCAATACCTGATTTAAGAGCATCTTTGCTTCTTCTGTCTCTATGAAGGTTAATTGCAAATCTATGAGCCTCATTTCTTAATTGCTGAATTAATTTTAATGTTTCAGATTTCTTGTCGATATATAAAGGGAGAGAGTCATTGGGTTTAAAGATTTCTTCAAGTTTTTTTGCAATACCTATTATGGCAACTTTATTTTCTAAGTTTAATTTTTTTAAGCTTTTAACACCAGAAGATAATTGACCCTTTCCACCATCGACTACTATTAAATTTGGTAAATTTTCATTTTCCTTTAACAGTCTTTTTAGTCGCCTATAAATAACTTGCTCCATTGAAGCAAAGTCATCAGGGCCATCAATATTTTGAATTTTAAAATGTCTATAATCTTTTTTTGAAGCTTTACCATTCTTAAAAACAACACATGATGCAACTGGATTTGTTCCCATCAAATTTGAATTATCAAAACATTCAATTTGTATAGGTTTCTCTTTAAGCTGCAAATCTTTTTTTACCTGCTCCATGATTCTGTTGCCATGAGCTTCAGGATCAATAATTTTTATTTGCTTTAGTTTATCTATTCTATAAAACTTTGCATTTCTTTCAGAAAGTTCAATTAATTTTTTTTTGTCACCTGCTTTAGGAACATTAATTTTAAGAGGTTTGGGAAGGTTTAATTTAAATGGCACAATCACTTCTTTACTCTGTGATTGAAATCTTTGTTTAAGCTCTATTACCGATAATCTTAATATCTCTTTATCAGTTTCCTCAAGCTTCTTTTTAACTTCCAGCGTAAACGATCTAATAACAGCTCCATATGAAATTTGTAAATAATTAATATACGCATATGATTCATCTGAGACCATTGCAAAAACATCAATGTCACTTATCTTAGAATTAACAATCGTTGACTTAGCTTGGTAATTATATAAGATGTCCAGTTTCTCTTTTATTTCCTGTGCTTTCTCATATTTAAGGTTCTTTGAAAATAACTTCATTTTTCCTTTTAGTTCATCAATGGATTTCCTAAAGTGACCTTTGATTAAGTTTCTAATTGATTTTATGTTTTCTGAAAACTTTGCCTTAATACTTTCTTCTGTCTCTTTTTTTATCAGATGATTTAATTCATGATTTAAAAAAGGATAAATATCTTTAATTAGTTTAATCAGAAATCTAGCACTATAAACATTTGTAAAAGGACCATAATACTCTCCTCTTCTTTTCTCAACTTTTCTTGTATAAAAAATATCAGGGATGGGCTCTTTAACTATACAAATCCAAGGATATGATTTATCATCTTTTAAAAGAATATTATACTTAGGTTGATATTTTTTTATTAAGTTATTTTCTAATAAAAGAGCATCCATTTCTGTATCAACTATTATTTTCTCAATTTTCCTTATACTTTTAACTAGGAGCCTTGTTTTTTTGCTGTCATGGTTTTTAGTGAAATATGATGACACTCTTTTTTTTAAGTTTTTTGCTTTACCTATATAAATTATTTTTTCATCATCATAAAACTGATATACTCCTGGAAGTTCAGGAAGAGATTTAGATTGAATATGAAGTTCAGATTGTTTCACCAATACAAAATTAAGCCTATTTTTATTTTATATTAATGTTGATCATGAATAACAGCAAATTTTTTTTAAGAAAATCTTTTAAAAAACAAAGATCATTACTTGACATTAATCAAGTAAAAGGGCTAAGTAAAAGGATTTTTGAAAATCTTCTTGAACTTAATATATGGGATAAAAGTTTTTATCATTTATACTTATCTAATCAAATAAATAACGAGGTAGAAACAGATGAAATTGTAAACTTATTATTTATGAAAAATAAAAGAGTTTTTGTCCCTAAGATTCTGGGGAAAGATCTTCTAAACATAGAAATAGACAATAACACAAAATATTCTTTGAATCAGCTGGGAATAAGAGAGCCAATTAGCTCAAATCAAAAAGACGCAAGCCTACTTGAGGTTATATTTGTTCCCCTTTTGATTTTTGACAAACTAGGACATAGAGTTGGTTACGGTGGTGGTTATTATGATAAGTTTTTAGGAAACATTAAAGACGATGTCTTGAAAATTGGTCTTTCTTTATTTGAGCCTATTGATAAAATTCAAGATATTGAAAGACATGATATCAGGCTAGATTACTCTATAACTCCAAAACGAGTGTATGATTTTACTCTCGGTTAGAGAGATACCTTTTTATTAAAGATTAAAAGTAGAATTACACCTGTACTTATGTAAGAGTCTGCAAAATTAAATACATATTCAAAAAACGTATACTCATCACCACCAATAAAAGGAACCCAGGCAGGCCAATTCCATGTAGCTAAAGGAAATTGTATCATGTCAACAACACTCCCATAGAACAAGGAAGCATATCCAGACTCAGGAAACAATGAGGCTACCTGACCATAACTAGATGAAAATACCATTCCATAAAAAACAGAATCTATTAGATTCCCTACAGCTCCTGCAAATATTAAGCAAACACAAATTATTAATAATTGAGATCCTTTACTTTTTATAATACTTTTAAGCCAAAAGCCAATCCCAATACAGCCAAATATTCTAAAAATAGTTAAAATTAGCTTGGCTGTGTTATCATCTAAAAAAGGTATGAGATTATTTAATTTAGCTCCCATCGCCATGCCTTTGTTCTCAATAAAAAGTAATTTAAAAAACCCTAGATCAATAATCGGAGGTTCTCCATAAGCTGTTAGGGGATAATTAAGTTTAATATAGATCTTTACAAACTGATCTAAAAAAATTAATGATAAGATTAATATTATCGATTTTTTAGCATCAATATTTTTTAGCAAATAATTCAAATCAATAAGATTTATTTTTGAATGTTTTTAGCTTCAATACTAAGAGTTGCATGTGGCACTATTTTAAGTCTTTTCTTATCAATAAGCTTACCAGTTACTCTACAGATTCCGTATGTTTTGTTTTCAATCCTTACAAGTGCATTTTTTAAATCTCTTATAAATTTTTCTTGCCTTAATGCTAATTGAGTGTTAGCTTCCTTTGACATTGTCTCAGAACCTTCCTCAACTGATTTAAATGTTGGAGAGGTATCTTCAGTTCCATTATTACTATCATTCATATAGGCACTTTTTAGAAGATTAAGATCAGTTAGAGCTTTTTCAATTTTCTCATTGATTATTTTTCTAAAACCTTCTAATTCTTTATCAGAATATCTATTGTTTGAATTTTTACTCATTTTAAACTTTATTTATGGTTATGGTAGTTGTAATATTATCAAATTCAATAATTTCTCCCCCATCTAACTTTTCGCTAAAATATAATTTTATTGCTAGAGTTTCACCCTTCACATAATTTAAATTGGAATTTATAGCATTCTCAAGTTTAGCAGAGCTCTTGATGTTTATTTCGATCTTATCAGTCACCTCCAGCCCTTTATTTTTTCTTATGTTTTGAACCCTGTTAACTATCTCTCTTGCAATTCCTTCATTTACAAGGTCATCATTAAGATTTAGATCAAGTGCAATTGTCTGTCCTCCTCCACTTGCAACTGAAAGTCCCTCAATGTCTTTATAGTTAACCTCAACATCATCGAGAGTAATTGAAGCCTCAGTTTTTCCTATACTTAAGGTCAACTTACCTGTATTTTCTAGTTTTTCAATATCACTATTTGTTAGAGCTTTTATTTCTTTTGCAACATCATTTATTATCTTTCCATACTTTGGGCCAAGCAATTTAAAATTTGGCTTAAGTTCCTTGACCAATAATGAGTTTTTATCATTTAAAAACTCAATTGATTTGACATTTATCTCTGATATTATTTGAGATTTAGCATCTATAATCTCTTTTTTCTCAGCATCATTTTTTACAGGAATAATAATTTTTTTTAAGGGCTGTCTTACTTTGATTTTTTCTTTCTTTCTGATAGAAAGAGCTAGGGAACAAATATTCCTTATCTGATTAATTTTATTTTCAAGCTTAGTATCTATTTGATCTGGAAAAGACAAAGGAAAACTTGATATATGGACAGACTCAAATTTCTCCTTGTTTGTAACAATATTTAAAGATTGAAATATATGTTCAGAATAAAATGGTGCAATAGGTGAAATCAGTTTACTAACATTTAAAAGACATTCATAAAGAGTTTGATAAGCAGATACTTTGTCATTATTATACTCTCCCTTCCAAAATCTTCTTCTGGATAATCTTACATACCAATTACTAAGTTTTTCTTGAACAAAATCATTAATATCTCTTGCAGCTGGAGTTAATTCATAATTTTCAAGATTATCATCAACTTTTTTAATTAAAGTATTTAGTTCAGATAAAATCCACCTATCTAACTCAGGCCTTTCATCAATATTTATCTTAGCTTCTTTATATTCAAAGTTATCTATATTGGCATATAAACTAAAAAAACTATAGATGTTTTGAAGGGTTCCAAAAAATTTTCTTTTTACCTCTGCAACTCCCTCTTGATCAAATTTCAGATTATCCCATGGGTTTGAATTTGAAATCATATACCATCTAACTGCATCTGCTCCAAAACTGTTTATCATTTCAAATGGATCTATAGCATTACCTAATCTTTTAGACATCTTTTGCCCACTCTTATCTAATACAAGGCCATTAGAAACAACATTTTTATATGAGATTGAATCAAAAACAATAGTAGAAATAGCATGAAGTGTGTAAAACCAGCCTCTAGTTTGATCAACACCTTCAGCAATAAAGTCTGCAGGAAAGTTTGATTGACTATCAATTAGATCTTTGTTCTCAAAAGGATAATGTAGCTGAGCATAAGGCATTGATCCAGACTCAAACCAAACGTCTATTATATCTTTCTCCCTCTTCATTGGAAGATTCTCCTTTGATGAGAGCACAATATCATCAACAAAATCTTTATGAAGATCTACCTCATTATAATTATTATCTGAAGTATCGCCAATCTTAAATTTTTTATAAGGATTTGACTTCATAAATCCATGTTCTATAGAAATATTGATCTCATTAATTAGTTCTTCAATAGATCCAATTACTTTATGCTCAGTTCCATCTTCATTTGACCATATTGGCAAAGGGACTCCCCAAAATCTAGATCTTGACAGATTCCAGTCATTTGCAGATTTTAGCCAATTTCCAAACCTACCTTCTCCAGTAGATTTTGGTTTCCAATTTATACCTTTGTTTAGGCTATACATCTTCTCTGAAAGGTCACTGATTTTAATAAACCACGACTCCATTGGGTAATAAAGGACAGGCTTATCTGTTCTCCAGCAGTGTGGATATGAGTGAGAGTATTTTTCCACCTTAAATGCTAGATTTTGTTCCTTTAATTTAATTGCAATTTCAACATCAACAGACTTTTCTGGAATCTTGTCTGGCTCATAATATTCATTTTTGACATACTTATCACTTATTAGACCAAGACCTTTAATGAATTTACCTTTTAAGTCTACTAGAGGAACTTTATTCCCTTTTTCATCAAGTACTTGAAGAGGAGGAACCTCTGGCACGGCAGATTTTGCTGCTTTATAATCGTCAGCACCAAAAGTAGGAGCTGTATGAACAATTCCAGTTCCATCTTCAGTTGTAACAAAATCACCAATGATTACTCTAAAAGCATTTTCAGGATTTTCTATAGGAAGTGGAGATTCTTCCCATATTCTATCATATTTAAGGTTTTCAAGATCTTTACCTAGACAAGAACCTAAAATAAAATAAGGAATTTTTGAATCAGTATTTGTAAAAGCATCAAGATCATTTTCATTATCAATTTTGAAAAAGTTTTTATTAAAAACTTTTTCAATTAAAGCTTTTGCTAATAAAACGGTTGTCTTTTTTTTAGTATACTGATTAAATGTTTCAACAAAGCAGTATTCAATTTTTGATCCAACAGTTAAAGCTGTATTAGATGGTAAGGTCCATGGTGTTGTTGTCCAGGCAAGAAAATAAAATGGATAGAAAGTTTTTAATTCCTCAGGCAATCCCTGATCTAAACATTTAAATTGAGCAATTATAGATGTATCACTTATATCTTTATATGCTCCTGGTTGATTTAGCTCATGTGAGCTAAGACCAGTTCCAGCAGCTGGTGAATATGGTTGAACAGTATACCCTTTATAAAGAAGCTTTTTATCAGAAATATTTTTAAGAAGCCACCAAACAGTCTCCATATATTTAGAGGTATAAGTAACGTATGGATTAGAAAGATCGATCCAATAACCCATTTCTTCTGTAAGAGACTCCCATTCAGCAGTATATTTCATAACTGCCTTTTTACAGGCAGCATTATATTCTGAAATACTAATTTTATTTCCTATATCATCTTTTGATATACCTAATTCTTTTTCAACACCCAACTCAACTGGAAGTCCGTGAGTATCCCAGCCAGCTTTTCTTTTTACATTATATCCTTTTAAAGTTTTATATCTACAGAAAGCATCCTTAATTGTTCTAGCCATTACATGATGTATTCCAGGCTTTCCATTAGCAGATGGAGGGCCTTCAAAAAAAATAAAATGGGGGCTATTCTCCTTATTAAATGATTTAGAAAAAATATCATTTTTAGACCAAAAATCTTGGATCTCTGATGAAATTGATGTGAGTGAAAAGTTTTTAGATTCTCTAAATCCCATTATGCATTAATTAAAGGCGAAATTAATGATTTAGATCAAATAAAAGTTAATATGAAGGGTTATAATTTAAGATTTAGACCCAACTGAAAGGATCTTCCAGGTGCAGAAATTCCAGAAGCAAAAGTTCTATAGTGAGTGTCAAAAACATTAGTTAAACCTATTCTTAGTGTAACAGTAGATGAAATATTTTTACTTCCATATATTGATAGATCAGACCATTTTGGAGTTCCAAGATAGTTTAACAGTCCTTCGCTATTAATTGTGAAAGGGGTTTCATCTAGTCCATCCTCTCCTCCAAAGCTATATTCGCCAGGACTCTTCGCTTCACTAAATTTATACATTGCTTTAAGGTTAAGACCTCTTTTTGAATAGGAAAGCGCAATTGATCCAAATAAAGGAGATATAGAAGGAAGCGGCCCGTAGGTTTCGTTTTTGTCTCCTTCAGTATAAGTTATGCCATAATCAAACTTCAGATTATTATTAATTTGAGAGAAACCATCAATCGAGAAACCATGTATAAATCGATTTCCAAGATTTTTATTAGAAATGGTAGTAACTTCTTCTCCATTATATATTACTGTTGACAGGTCGGGCGTCGTGATGTCTGAGTAAACAACATATTCATCTCTTCCAATATGTCTTGAGATAATAGTGCTAAAACCTCTTAAGGAAATATAATTTCTATTATTAAGAGATCTAAAGTCAATACCTAAGTCTAAGTTATATGCATATTCTGGTTTTAAAAATGTATTTGGAACCACTAACAAACCATTATTCTCTCTTATTTTTCCAATATCATCAATATTTGGATTTCTAAATCCACTAGATAAAACTGTATTTATTTGAACTCTTTTACTAGGTCTAAGTTTTATAGAGACTGTAGTAGTTAATGCTTCAGAGTTAAGGGTTACTTCAGATAATTGAGGATTTACTGAGATAATATCGTTCCAACTTGCTTTAAGTCCAGTAAATGTTAGTCTAGTTCCAATGTTAAAAGTAAAAAACTCACTCATATTCCAAGACCAATTCACATAGGAAGCAAAACTTGTATATGAACTACCATTACTAGGGTATCTGGTAGGAATTGCAAACTTCTTACTAAGTCCAGTTATTTTATCTCCCTGTATTTCAATTATTTGATCATATGCCTTTGAATAATTATAATTATATGTTGACTCAACACCATAGGAGATAGAGTGGGCATCATTTAAAGAAGTATCAAAATCACCATTCAGGCTAAATACTTGAAGATCTTCAATCTGATGTGACCTATTGAGAGCATTAAATCTTCTTTTAATTCTACTCTCATTTATTTTTTGAAACCCAAAAGTGATTACACCTTTTTTCATAAACTTTCTATTTGGGAAAATCTTTAAACTAGGCGAAATTAAAAGTCTTTTTTGAGGTCCATAATACCACTCGCTAAATTTTAGAGAATTACCTTTTGTAATACTCAGCTGATCAAATCTATCAATATCACTTGACTCAGAAAATTGAATATTTATATTTAGCAGGTTAGTATCGCCAAGTTTTATTAAAAATTTTTGAAATAAATCTACTTGGCTATACCCAGTATTTTTTTGAACGTTTTCATTTGAATTAGTTGATGGTTGAGAGTAATATGAGTATCTAGAGTTTTCTGAATATAAAGGAGTTAGCCCCCATTCGTCAAACCCATGATCTCTGGTTTCACCCATTTTTATATCTCCAAATTTAGAAATAGATAGAGATGTAATGCTTCCCCAATTTTCACTACTATAATTGGTTATAAAATTATTTGAAAGCCCTTGATTTGCAGAAGTGTAATTAGAAGTAAAGCTAGATTTGATTTTTTCAGAACCTTTAAGTATTGGGCTTTTAGTGTAGTAATGAATAACACCTCCTAATGCGTCAGATCCATATCCGACAGAGGAGGATCCAAAAATCACCTCAGCTCTTTCAATATTATTTGGATCAATTGTAATAGAATTTTGCAGATGCCCAGAACGGTATATAGCATTATTCATTCTAACCCCGTCGACAACAATTAACACCCTGTTGGCCTCAAATCCTCGTATAATTGGACTCCCACCACCACCTTGACTTTTTTGAACTCTTACTCCTGGACTTAGTTCTAGTAACTCCGCTCCTGATGCTGGAGAGGATAAAAACAAGTCTTCAGATTTAATTACGGATACTTTTTCAGCAATTTGATTTACATTAGATTCAGATCTAGCGACAGATAAGATAACTTCTTCAAGATTTTGACTTTCTGATTGAAGATAAATTATCGTTCCATTTAAAACCTCAATCTTTAATATTTCTAGAGTTGAATAACCGAGTAACTGAAAAAAAATATTTTCATCAGACGAAAATAAACTTAAATCTACAACACCGTCAAGATCCGTTATTATTGACTGAGATTTACTCTCATTAAAAATAACAACATCTGGAAGGTTTTCATTTGTATTTTCATCTTTCACAGTAATTTGTTGTGCAAAAGATAAGGTTGAGAAGAAAACTAATGGAATAATCAGCCTGTTCAACAAGAATAATTTATTTAAAGATTTCTGCAAATACATTGATTGATTTAGGTGTTTTGAACATTTGTAAATGTAGAGAATAATAGTCAATTATATAATTAAGAATTCGAGTTCTAGATTCATTTTTTGTGTTCATAGAATTCAAGTCTTCAAATTCCGTGCCTAAAAACTCTTTGAATAAGGTTAAGTCGTTACCTCTAATATTAGTTCCGATACTTTGTGTTGCGGAAGTTGATCCTGATTCAAGATTAAAAAAAGAATCATTTTCATTATTTATATTAGGGTAAAACCCAATAAATCTTGAAAGCTCAATTAGAAACTTAAGATGAAAATTATTGCAGCTCTTTACTTGATCATACCAAGAAAGAGTATTTAATAAAAAATTAAATAAATCGTTATTTACCAAAGTTTCTTCTTTAAAAATGCTATTTAAAATTTCAGATAAAAAAATAATCACGGAACTTTTTTGAATATCAAGATGAAGGCTCTTATAAAGTTTTTCAGTTTTTACTTCTTTAATAAAGCCTAAATTTTTTCCTTCTGTGTATGAATAATTTAGGTTAATTATATTAAGAGGAAAAAAATGAGCTTTGCTAAATTTAGATTTCTTAGAACCATAAACACCTTTAACTATAAAGGTTTTATATCCAATATCTTCAAGATAACATGAGACTATTAAACTGGTTTCACCATTTTTTATAGATCTAATTACAAAAGCTTTTGAGTTTGGCATTTAATTAAACTACTCCTTGAGCTAGCATTGCATCAGCCACTTTCACAAAGCCCGCAATATTTGCCCCTTTGACATAGTTCACTTGATCCTTAGTCGATCCATATTTAATACATGAAGTATGTATCTCTGACATGATTTCTTTTAACTTTCCATCGACTACTTCACGACTCCAATTATATTTTAAAGAATTTTGAGCCATCTCTAGTCCGGAAACAGCAACACCCCCAGCGTTTGAAGCCTTTCCAGGTGCATATAAGATTTTGTTTTCGATGAATAGATTAACCGCATCAGTTGTACACGGCATATTAGCTCCTTCTCCAATAGTTTTACATCCATTTTTTATTAGCGTCTTTGCATCATTGACATCTAATTCATTTTGTGTTGCACATGGAATAGCTATGTCACATTTTACAGCCCATGGATCTTTATTTGCATGAAATTCAGCTTTGGAATACTTGTCTATATAGGCTGATATTCTATCTCTTTTAATGTTTTTGAGTTCCATTATATATTCTAGCTTTTCTTTATCAATTCCATCCTTATCATAAATGAAGCCAGATGAATCAGAAAGCGTTAACACTTTAGCTCCCATATCTATACATTTTTCTGTTGCATATTGGGCAACATTTCCAGACCCAGATATAACAACTGACTTACCCTTCAGCCCTTGGCTTATATTCTTTAACATTTCATCAATAAAATATACCACACCATATCCTGTAGCCTCTGGTCTTATAAGTGATCCACCCCATGAGACTCCTTTACCTGTTAATACTCCTGAAAATTCATTTTTTAATCTTTTGTATTGACCAAACATATAGCCAATTTCTCTTCCTCCAACACCTATATCTCCTGCAGGAATATCTTTATTAGGTCCAATATGCCTAAATAATTCTGTCATAAAGCTTTGGCAGAATCGCATAACTTCTGTGTCAGATTTGCCTTTTGGATCAAAATCAGATCCACCTTTTCCTCCACCCATAGGAAGGGTAGTTAAAGCATTTTTAAAAACCTGTTCAAAGGCTAAAAATTTTAATATACTCAAGTTTACAGAAGGGTGAAACCTTAGACCTCCTTTGTATGGTCCAATTGCAGAATTCATCTCAATTCTATAACCCCTGTTAACTTGGATTTCCTCATTATCATCAATCCAAGCTACTCTAAAAGAAATGACTCTTTCAGGCTCAACCATTCTTAACAAAATATTTTGGCCGTAGTATATGTCTTTTGAGACAATATAAGGAATAACAGTCTCAGCAACCTCAGTAACTGCCTGTATGAATTCAGGCTCATTTTGGTTTTTTTGATTTACTTCTGATAAAAATTGTTTAATAATTTTTTCCATTTCAATCACTTGTGTTTAACAAAGGTAGTACAAAAAAAGAAAGACCTCCAAAAATTAGAGTTATAATCGCTTGACAGGACCAAGCTAGCCAACCATAAGTCAATCCAATTTCAGTATTTATTCCAAAATTTAATAAAAATAAAGAAATAGCTAGCGGATACACTCCTAGCCCATGATTAGAAAGAGAAATACTAAAAACACCAACAACAAATGCTGGAAAAATTAAATTATTATTTATTATCTCTAATTCAGAAACTGAAAACTTAATAACGAAGAAAGCTAAAATATAACATATCCAGATAAGTGAGGAAAATAATAAAAATGGGAGCAATTTTTTTTTAAGATTAATTAATGATAAAAATCCTTCAACAATTCCTTTGAAAAATATTTTTATTTTTTCAATTCTTGAAATAATAAAAATTAGCACACAAAATATCACAATAGAAACGATTAATATAGCGCCTATGTTTTGATCTATATTATAAAGGAAGTTATCATCGAAAAAGGATTCTAGAATAACTTCATACTGAAGTAGCCAAACTAGAATAAGTATAAATAAAGATATAGTTATATCAACAATTCTTTCTGCTGCTATTGTGCCAAAAGTTTTTCCAATTGGTATTTTGTTGTATTCACTTAATATAGAAGCCCTAACAACTTCACCTGATCTAGGAATAGCCATATTGGATGTGTAACACATAAACACACTTGCAACACTTATTAATGTGTTTGACTTATAGCCAATGGCTTTTGATAAAAACTGCCATCTAAGCCCTCTAATTATATCTGCGCAAGCGCCTAGAGTCATTGCAGCAAAGACATACTCAATTTTTGCTGATTTAATATAATTCCAGATTAAAGTCCTTTCGTTTTCAGTTGTAACCCTGAAGGTTAGGTATATAAAAAAGGTGCCTAGTAGAATTGGTATTAGTATTCTTAGTTTTTTCTTCAATTTTTAAAAGCTAATATTGTCAATTAATCTAACGTCTCCAACTTTACAAGCTATGAAAGCTCTTGTTTCTTTAGTATCTAAAAACTTTGAGAGGTTTATTATTTCAAAATACTCTAAATCAACATCATCAATTGAATCGACATGACTAATAATCATTTTTTTAATTTGTCCAGAATTAGAATCTCTATTCATTTCTTTAGCCTTTAAAAGAAGCTTAATTATTTCACCCGCACTTTCTCTTTCTTTCTTACTTAGAAGCTTGTTTCTTGAGCTCATAGCTAATCCATCTTCCTCTCTAATGGTTTTACAGCCAACCACACTTAAGTTTAGATCAAGCTTTTCCGCTAGTGATTTTATTAAGATTAATTGTTGAAAATCTTTTTCTCCAAAATATGCATTATTTGGAGTAAATATTTTGAAAAGTTTTTCAACCACTGTTGCCACTCCATCAAAATGATCTGGTCTGTATTTTCCTTCCATAATATTCATAAAATCTCCAAAATTATACTTTTTTGATTTTTCATATTCATTATATAAGTCACTATCACTTGGGGTGTAAACCAGAATATTATTAAAGCCTTCAAGTATTTTCAAGTCATTATCAAGATTTCTAGGATATTTTTTTAAATCTTCTTTATCATCAAACTGGGTAGGGTTGACGTATATAGAAACGATAACTTCTTTGTTTTCGCTAGCAGCTCTTCGAATAAGTGATAAATGTCCCTTATGAAGTGACCCCATTGTCGGAACTAGCCCAACAGACTGGATCTTACCTAGGGATCTTAAAAGTTCTTTATGGGAAGAGTAAACTCTCAATTCTGAGAAATTAATAATCTTAAAGATAATGTTTTTATATTCTTACTCATAATTTTTGTAATTTTGCACACTAAGCCAATATCAAGATTTTGAAATTATTGAAAGACAAAAAAATATTAGTCATTTCATCGGAGGTAGTTCCTTATCTTCCTCAAACTGAAAAGGCAGTAAATTCATTCTCAGTATCAAAAAAAATTAATAGCAATGGAGGTATGACTAGAATTTTTATGCCAAAATATGGCATGATAAATGAAAGGAGACATCAATTGCATGAGGTTATTAGGCTTTCAGGTATGAATATGATTATTAATGATCTATACATGCCTTTAATAATTAAGGTTGCGTCTATACCAAAAGAAAGGATGCAGGTCTATTTCATTGACAATGAAGAATATTTTAAAAGGAAGGAATTGCTTCTTGATAAGAATGAAAAGCTTTTAAAAGATAACGATGAAAGAATGATTTTCTTTACAAAAGGCGTTATAGAAACAGTTAAAAAACTTAATTGGACACCAGATATAATCCATCTTCATGGTTGGTTTGCTTCGTTATTCCCGCTTTATTTAAGAAAGCTTCACTCTGATGACCCTGTGTTTGATAATAGTAAAATAGTTTCCTCACTGTATTCAAAATCATTTGATGGTAGTTTGTCAAAAGAGATTATTGAAAAAATTGAATTTGATGGAGTTGAAGGGGATCTTGACATAATATCTGAACCTAACTTTGAATCTTTAACGGAATTAATGATAAAGTTTTCGGATTCAGTAATTCTTTCTTCAGATAATATAGATGGATCAACAACTAGTTCAATAAAGAAACACTCTAAAGATTTTCTTGAATTTAAAGACTCTTCAGATGATGAAAAATTAGTGGAATTCTTATTAAAAAATATTGAATAAATGTATAGCAAGAAATTCACAGCAGTTCTTTTAGTTATACTTTCTTCCTCTCTTATTACATCTTGTAATAAAGACTATTATTCGGTGGGAATTGAAATATTAGATCAACAATTCCAAGATTTAAAATCTGAAACCTTTCCAATTTTCTCTTATCAAGAGTCCTTAGATAAGGTTCAGACAAATAATCTATCTAATGTCCACCTAGGTGTTTTTAATGATAATATTTTTGGTCAAACAAAGTCTAGCTTTATATCTCAGTTGGATGTCTTCTCACTTCAAAATTTTGGTGATTTTAGCCAGACTGAAGAAACTGAGGGTAGTCTTACAGACATAAGGGTAATTAATGAACAAGAGGAATTAACAGCAGTTTATCTTGACCTTCCGTTTTTTAATAACACTAATGATTCAGACAATGATGGTGTTATTGATGTTTATGATGCTGACCCTGCAGATCCTTTAAGTGATTCAGACAATGATGGGCTATCTGATATTATAGAGTTTCAGGCAGGAACAAATCCTTTGAGCAGTGATTCGGATAATGATGGCATTTTAGATCCTAGTGATACTGATAGTGGAACTTATAATGTCGAAAGGCAAGTTTATGAAATAGATTCAGTTTTTGGCAACAGAAATGCAGAGTTTGACCTTAAAGTATATGAGTTAACCTATTACTTAAGTTCTTTAGATCCAGCTAATAACTTTGAGTCATTAAAGGAATATTTTTCTGATGATGACTTCTATAAAAGAGGAAACTATGGGAAAACATTACACGATGAGAGGGTAAGCTTAAATTTTGATGAAGTCCCAATTTTGTTTACAGAGGATGATCCTACCACAGATCCTGATGAATTAAGTCAGGTGAATTATTTTGAAACTCCACGTATTAGAATCCCCTTAGACACAGATTTTTTCCAGCGCTATATTGTTAATATGGAGGGGTCAGACCAATTAGTTAATCAGGCTAATTTTAATAATTATTTTAAAGGTCTTATCGTGAGGGCTGAAAATTTCTCAGATGATTTATACATGATGCTTGATATTTTTAATGCTAGGGTTGTGTTGGACTACAACTATAATTATTATAACACCAAAGGAACGGATGATGTTTCAGATGATATAATTGAAAAAAAGAACAAGTCTAATATAATCCCTTTGGGTGGGGTTACTATTAATCTTTATGATCATGCAAATTATGATCAAAAAATATTGGCTGAAGTTAATTCTTCAAGCGAAAACATCCCCTCTGAAAAAATATATCTTAATGGATCAAAGTTCATTTCAAAATTAAAACTATTCTCTAATGATAACTCCATATCTTCTGAATTAAGCTCTTTCAAGTCGAAAGATGTTCTTATAAACGAGGCTAGTCTTATATTGTATATAGATGAAGATATTCGTCCTTCAAGCTATAAATTTTTACCAGAACGACTTTATATTTATTCTTATGATAATGGTGAGCCAATTGAGGACTATTTAAAAGATTTCTCAATAGACTTCTCTCCTACTGCTGTAAACTCTGACAAGTTCCGTTTTGGAGGTCTACTTCAATATGATTCTACTAACACGCCTACGAGTTATAAATTTAATATTACTAATCATGTGTCTAATATAGTCAGGTATGATTCATTAAATATAGATCTTGGTCTAACAACGTCCTCAAATATTGATGACATGACTATGAGAAATGGTTATTTACCAAACATGAAAAGAATAGCTCTGCCAAGTTCTTCAATATCTTTACCGTTTCCGGTATCATTATTTGGATCAAATCCTGATCAATCAAATATTTCAAAAAGAATCAAACTAGAGGTTCTTTACACTGAGTATTAGAATACCTTATAATAATTATTAATTAATAGCTTTATCTTATAATAAGTGATTTATTATCAATAAACCTATACTTAATCTAAGTATTTAATCTATAGTATAAGATAAATTTATTCGTTAAATTTTAATATAAGATTTGCTTATTGTCTATCTTTAAGCTTCTGAATTAATTCAGGAATTACCTCAAATGCATCTCCTACAACGCCATAATCAGCAGCCTTAAAAAATGGTGCTTCGGGATCACTATTAATAACAACTTTAATTTTTGAGGAATTTATTCCAGCTAGATGTTGAATTGCGCCAGAAATACCGATTGCAATATATAGATTAGAAGAAACTGGTTTACCAGTTTGCCCTACATGTTCGCTATGAGGTCTCCACCCCATATCTGACACTGGTTTTGAACAAGCAGTTGCAGCACCCAGTGTATCAGCTAATGTTTCAATCATTTCCCAGTTTTCAGGACCCTTAAGACCTCTACCAGCAGAAACCACTATATCAGCATCAGCGATGGTTACACTACCTGTTTCTTTGACTATATCTATAATTTTTTGATTTGAATCAACCTTATCTACATTAAAACTTTCAACTGTTGAATCGTTAAAGTTTTCAATCATTCCAAATGAGTTAGAAGAAACACTTATAATTTTCAATCCATCAATCATTTCAGTTGACGAGAAGGCTTTATTGGTAAAACATGTTCTTTTTATAACAAAGGGGGATATACTTTCAGGTATTCCTACAACATTAGAAACATATGATGCATCAGTAATACCAGATAAATGAGCTCCTAAAAATTTTGAATCAGGTGACGAAGATAATATAACAACTGAAGAATTTTCAGACTTTATAACCTCTGCTAGTGCGTGAGAATATTTTTTTGATGAAAATTTTTGAAAATCAGAATTATCAATTCTTATAATTTTATCTGCTCCATATTTTTTTAGACTTTCTGTATCAGAGCAGTTGAAGACTAGTACTGATACTTTAACACCCATTTTATCAGCAAGCGCTTTTCCATATGAAAGAGCTTCATAAGCTGTCTTTTTGAATTTATTTTCTTCAGATTCTATATATACTAGTACTGCCATATTAAATTACTTTTGCTTCGTTTTCTAAAAGATCTATTAATTTGTCTAATTCATCAGGCTTAACAAGTTTTACTTCACTTTTTACTTCAGGTTTGTGAAACTTTTTATCACTAGTTTTGGCACTAACATTCTTAGCTTCAATTACTTCAAGAGGTTTTTGCCTAGCCATCATTATACCTCGCATATTAGGAATAATTAAATCACTCTCTTCAACTAATCCTTTTTGAGACCCAATTACTAAAGGAATTTCACATTCACTTATCTCTGTGCCTCCTGAAATCTCCCTTGCACAAGTTGCTTTTGAGTCTTTTATATCAAGACTTACACAATTAGTAATAAAGTTATAGTCTAAAAAACCAGCTAAAAGCCCAGGCACCACTCCACCATTATAGTCAATAGACTCCCTACCACATATAATTAAATCATAGTTTATGGATTGACAATGAGATTCAATTTCTTTAGCAACTGAATATGCGTCTTTAGCATCACAATCAATTCTAACTGCCTTATCGGCTCCAATAGCAAGACACTTCCTTAAAATGGTTTCTGCAGATTGATCTCCAACTGTAAGTACAGTTACATTCGCAGCGTTAGATTCTTTCATCCAAACAGCTTTTGTTAAACCAAATTCATCATTTGGATTAATAATATATTGAACACCATTTGAATCGAACTTTGAATCATTTTCTATAAAGTTGATCTTTGATGTAGTATCGGGGACATTACTTATGCAAACTAAAATATTCATATAATTTAATATTTAAGATAATTTCTAAGACCTTCGGTAAACTCACCATCAGAAATTTTATTGAGTTTTATAATACCGTCATTATTATTTATGTTAGAAGTAACCCTTCTTTTGTGCAAGTTTTCGTAGACATCAATACTTATTTTTTTTCTTTTGTTTAGACTATCATAAAGTTTGATAGAATTAATTTTTTCAATCCAATTTTTCTGAACAGTTCCTTCAAATATTTTAGCTTTTGAGCCACTACCATAACTAATGAAACCAATTTTCTTATCTTCAAAATGCTTATCATTCTCAACAGCATCAACAAGTGAGCTAATTAGTGCCATGAAAATAGAGGCAGTATACATATTCCCAATTTCTGAAGAAGCCTTTTCACCTGGAGCTATTTTATCTTCAATAAATTTCATGTAAAGATTAGATTTAGAGACTTTTTTCATCCAATCCTTATCTTGATTCGATTCAGGTTTGCCAATCTCAGAATAAATTTCTTCAGCCCTACCATTTTCTGACATCCAGTCAAGCCATTTATTTACTATCATTCTTCTACCATGAAATGCGTAAGGAAGATGAAAAATTATATTCTCCCATTCATTTAATACATCTCTCTCATTTTGCTCATTAAAATTTTCAAGAGCCTCATACACTCTTTCTTTATAGCTTTCATTAGAGAGCTGACCTTCAAATATTGGCTCTTCTTTGAAGACCTCTATAAGATCATTTGAGTCTGACCAAAACTTTGAGTCAGCACCCTCTAAAATAGTTTCAGCTTCAATTGAAGATATCTCTTGTTTTAAAAGTTTAGCAGCTTCAATTAGAATATTAGATTTTTTGAATAGTCTACGTGGTTTAAAAAAGTCACCAATGCCTTTGGTAGAGACTCCCCAAGAACCATTGAAAGATATAATTGAAGGATCATCACATATTAACATTGAGACTGATCCAGCACCTTGTGTATATTCTCCAGTGGAGTTTAGTTCATATTTTGCTATATCTGATGCAATTACAATAGCTTTCCTATTTTCACCATTTCTAACCCAGTCACAGCAGTTTTGCAGAGCATCAACAGCCCCTGCGCATGCAAAAGTGAGATCAACAATATCACAATTCTTAAAACACCTCTCACCATACTCTTTAGCGAATACTTTCTCAAGAATCTCAACTACATATGATGATGTAGGTTTAGATGCATCAACACCACTTTCTGTTCCCAAATAAACTCTACCAACCTCAGTTGGATTAATATTGTTTTCTTTTATTAAACGGAACAGAGAATTGGCTGCTATCGAAGCAGAGTCTTCGTCATAATCAGGAGTAGCCATTTTTTTTAAACCTAATCCATTAATAAGTTTTTTGGGAGGAATATCTCTTTTAGAAGCCAGCTCTTCAATATCTACATATAGAGAAGGGACATAATACGCTATGGAATCAATACCTACTTTTTTCATTATAATGGCTAAAAATCAAATATAGTTACATAAAAGTTTATGCAAAAAAAAAGAGCAACGAAAGTTGCTCTTTTTATGATAAAATTGTGATTAACTAGAAGTTAAAAGTTAGTTTACCTAACACTCTTCTTCTAATAGTTGGTAAATTAGGATATGTCTTGTATCCATTATCCGTAAGGTTTGTAGCAGAAATGTCAAACCTTAAGCCAGGATTAAATCTGTATCCTACACTCATATCAATTAAATTCTTAGTTTCGACCATACCATTCCAGAAACCTTGAACTGATCTAAACTTATCATCGTGTTGGAATGACATTCCAAACTGAAGACCTGATACAGGAGTATAGTCCATACCCATTCTCCATTTCCACGCTGGAGCATTCAAATATGAAGTGTTAAGTAGATCATCATCATTATCTTCTCCTGGAATCCACTCATTTTGACTTAACCATGAAGCATTTGCCCATAGTCTTAAATCAGCATTAGCAAAGTAATCCATGCTAATGTCTCCACCAAAGTGAGATCTTTTAGCATCTCCTTGAGTAATGTATCCTGTTGTAATGTGAGTAATTCCATCTCCTTGAGGAACTCTATCAGACTCAACAGCACCAATAGCGCCAAATAATGGGCCTAATGCACTAACGAATCCTGCACCACCAGCTTGGAATGCACCATTAATACCACCTAAGGTTTGAGCGATACCACCTGCAATTGAAGCCTCAAGTGAAGGTACACCTTGCGCTGCAAGAGCACCAGAAGCAACAACACTAAATGGAAGTCCAAATTGCGCAGCAAGTCCTTGATATGTCTGAGTTGTAACAGCAGTTAAAGCACCAGTTACGTATGCAGTAGCATCAGCAGCAACAGCTGCTCCTAAATCTCCTGGAATATTTGATCCAACTAATGCATATGCATCTCCAATTGCACTAAAGTTTGTAAATCCAGTGTTTACATAAGAATATATATCAGCACTAATTTTTAACTTTTTACCAATAACACTACTAAACCCTAATTCAAAGTTTTCTACAGAACTAAATCTTCCAGTTCTTGTATTTCTGTTACCAGTAGTTTGAGTAGGTTCGAATAAATCATAAGGAGATAAAATTCCTGATCCACCTTGTGGTCCCATATAGTTTGCAAAAAATGGTGTTAATAATGGTTGAAGCGAAGGAGCCTGAGCATATAAACCTGCAAGAGACGCACCAGCAACAGATCCATAAGGAATTGCGAGTGGTAAACCTCCACCTGCAGCCGAAACTGGAATGTCAATAGGAATACCTGCTAAATCAATTACTTGACTTGCTGGATCAGCAAAACGCTGTGCAGTACTTTGTCCGCTTAACCATGCGTCTAAAACTCCAGGTGCTGGAACATTTACTGGGAAGTCAATGTACATTTGAAGCGCACTAGGTCCAGTTAAAGCTTTGTTATATGAAAGTCTCCAAGTCGTTTTCTCAGAAGGCTTATATACAAGAGCTGCTCTAGGAGCAAATTCTCCTGCACTAATAAAACTAGCTTGATCATATCTACCAGCAACTACAAGGTCTACTTTTTCAGACATTGTTAAAGTTCCTTGACCATAAATACCGTTAGTTATATAGTCATCACTGTCTTCATTTCTTCCCCATAGAGTATATTCAGAGTCAGAATCAGTATTTCTATAATCATATCCTACAGTCCATTCTGAATCAAACAGCCAAGGCATATCAAAGTTGTACTGAATTTGAGCTTCCATTGTTGTTCTTTTGGCTACCTGACGTAAACCTGTACCATACAAGAATGTTGGATTATCTGTTCCACCAC
>Ga0213861_10000326_pt1 | contig 40987 bp, 40 predicted proteins | sample PICome_4_FD_160110 | JGI IMG/M metagenome (GOLD analysis project Ga0213861, IMG submission 160110) | Coastal seawater microbial communities near Pivers Island, North Carolina, United States - PICO131 | ecosystem: Environmental > Aquatic > Marine > Coastal | place: USA: North Carolina... | reverse complement strand
GGCTAGTTGTCGCCGCGGAAGGTGGCGCGTGGGGTCGCATGTTCCCGCTATTCAAAGCAGGTGTTGGCGGCAAGTTGGGCAGCGGAAAGCAATACTGGTCCTGGATCTCGATGCGCGATGAAATCGCAGCACTGACCTACCTCATGGAAAACGACTCGATCACCGGCCCTGTCAATCTCACCGGCCCAACACCGCAGACCAACACCGAGATCACAAAAATTATGGGCTCAGTTCTGGGTCGCCCAACGCTTCTTCCCGTGCCCTCGATCGCACTCAAGACTGTGCTTGGTGAGTTTTCCACCGAAGTCTTAAGCAGTGCCCGAGTTCTACCAGCGGTGTTGCAGCAAAATGCCTTCACATTCCAAGACACGACAATTGAGTCGGCCATTCGCCAGGCGCTGGCCTAGCCAGTCGTGAAAACCGATGTTGCAATTGTTGGAGCCGGTCTAGCCGGCTTGGCGGCGGCACGGCAACTAAGTATTTTTGGTTTTAACGTCACGGTATTTGAAGCCAGCGATCGCGTCGGTGGTCGCGTGCAAACTGATCGACACTCGAGCGGCGCCCTACTGGATCGAGGTTTTCAGCTCTACAACCCTGCCTACCCCGAGGCGGCGCGCGTGCTTGATCACGATGCCCTTAATCTTCGGGCTTTTAGTTCGGCCGTCATCTCGTGCACGTCCCATGGAAATGTCAAACTCGCAGATCCCCGTGAGTTGCCGCTATGGGCACCAGCGTCGGCCCTGCCGTCCTCCGGCTCGATGCGCTCAAAGTTGGCATTTGTCAAATACGCTCTGTCTCAGAGGAATAGGCCCGCAGCTGAAATCGCGGCTGAGATTGATATGAGCGCTGCCGAGGCTCTGGCGAGAGCAGGCATCACCGGTACCTTTTACTCAGAAGTCATTCGTCCATTCCTTGCCGGAGTTTTTCTGGATGGCGATCTAAATACCTCACGCCGCTTCATGGACCTGATCCTTAAGAGTTTCATTCGCGGAACTCCATCAGTCCCCGCCGGTGGCATGCAAGCGATCCCGGATCAAATATTTCACGCACTACCAAGTGGTTCGGTGCACTTCAACTCCCCCGCGGAGGCCGTCACAGAAAATTCGGTGACAATTGGAGGGACGCGGCATCATGCAAAAGCCGTCATCATGGCAACAGACTCCAGCGCGGCACGGGAACTGGTCGGCCTAGCCACTCCCGCGTGGCACTCGGTAACAACCTGGTACCACCTGGCACCGCTGCAAGAGCTCACTGAATCCAAGCCCGTCTTAATTGTTAACGGTGGTGGTGCAGGTCCACTCATTAACAGCGTGGTCATGACCAATGCTGCGCCCGAGTATGCCCCCGGATATTCGCTGATGTCCAGTTCTGCCATTGGCATTCATCCGAGAGACACCGATTTGGCACCTCACTTGAGGGCAATGTACGGCGTTGACACTTCATCTTGGGAACTCATTGGTCACTACCCGATCGCGCACGCACTGCCCGCGATGAATCCGCCTCATCATGTTAGGCAACCCACACTTCATGACAATGTGTATCTGGCCGGTGATTACCGTGCGACGTCCAGCATCCAAGGGGCTATGGTGAGCGGCAGAAGGGCAGCAGATTCGGTCATCAGGAAGCTCCACGGGCACCCTGATGACGGCAAACCCCACGAAGGGCGCGTTCATGTCACAGCTTGAAGTGATCCATCTGGGATCCAATGTTGACTACCAAATCGCCTGGGACATGCAGCGCGAAATTCATGCAGAGGTTGTTGCGGGTTCACGCCCTAACACAGTTCTTCTCTTGGAACATTCATCCGTGTACACGGCGGGCAAGCGCACAGAGTTACATGAGCGCCCGTTCGATGGAACACCCGTGGTCGACGTAGATCGCGGCGGGAAAATCACTTGGCATGGTCCCGGTCAAATTGTCGGTTACCCCATTGTCCGCCTCCCCGATCCCATCGACGTTGTGGCGCATGTTCGCCGAATCGAGGACATGCTGATCAATGTGTGTGCAAGTTTCGGTGTTGTATCAGATCAAGTTGAGGGGCGCAGTGGTGTGTGGGTTACATCTCCACTGCCAGCCCGCAAGGTTGCCGCAATCGGCATTCGCGTTTCCCAAGCCGTCACGCTGCACGGATTTGCGTTGAACTGCAATAACTCTCTCGATGCCTTCCATGCCATAGTTCCATGTGGCATCACCGATGCCACCGTGACAACCTTGAGTGCCGAAGTTGGTCGCGAGATCACCACGCAAGAAGTACTTCCTGTATTAGAAGAGCACCTAGCTGGAATATTGATGGCCCCCGTTTCAAGCAGCAAAGGAAACTGATGAGTTCCGATACGGTCTACACCGGTACAAATCCCGATGGGCGCAAGTTGCTGCGGATTGAAGCGCGCAATGCTGAAGTGCCCATTGAGCGAAAACCGCCATGGATTCGCACCACAATGAAAACTGGCCCCGCATACACAGAGATTCGGAGTCTTGTGGCACGCGAAGGCCTTCACACGGTGTGCCAAGAAGCAGGCTGCCCCAATATTTATGAATGTTGGGAGGATCGCGAGGCAACATTCCTCATTGGCGGAGAACAGTGCACGCGTCGGTGCGACTTTTGCCAAATTGCCACGGGCAAACCTGAGCCACTGGACATGGATGAACCCAGACGCGTGGCCGAATCTGTCCGAACCATGGGGCTTAATTACGCAACCGTGACAGGCGTCGCCCGCGACGACCTCCCTGATGAAGGTTCTTGGCTCTATGCTGAAACGATTCGATTGATCAAAGAACTCAACCCCGACACAGGTGTTGAGGTTTTGATTCCAGATTTCTCTGCAAACCCTGAGCTTCTCAAGGTGGTTTTTGATACTCGGCCGGAAGTACTCGCGCATAACGTAGAAACCGTTCCTCGGATTTTCAAGCAGATTCGCCCAGCTTTTACCTACGAACGCAGCCTTAATGTGATCACTCAGGCGCGTGATGCCGATCTCGTGACCAAGAGCAATTTAATTCTTGGCATGGGTGAGGAAGCTGAGGAAATCGATCAAGCGTTGATTGACCTCCATGAAGCGGGATGTGACCTGATCACGATTACTCAATACCTGCGTCCTTCGAAACTTCATCACCCTGTCACTCGCTGGGCCCCGCCCGAGGAATTTGTTCACTGGGAGAAGCGGGCAACTGAGATTGGATTCGCAGGTATCATGAGTGGCCCGCTGGTTCGGTCGAGCTATCGCGCAGGACGGCTCTATGCCCAAGCTAAAGCCCTCCGCGAAAGCAAGAATAAGACATCGTGAACCCAACAGTTACAGCCTTACACGTGTGGCATCCGGACCAGGAGTTCCCGAACCCCGTCAACTCCATAACCCTTGAGTGGGGCGGTGTGCCCGGTGATCGCCATTTTGGTGAAACGATGCTCTCAAACTCGCGTGAAAAGCATGCTTTTGAGCGCGGGACAACGATTCGTAACTACCGGCAAATTTCGATCGTTGATTCAGCAGAACTTGCCACGATCGCGGAGAACATGGGCCTTAATGAAATCTTGCCGGGCACTATCGCAGACAATATTTGTACGGAAGGACTGCCGGATCTCACCAAGCTCCCTCTCATGACCCGGCTCATGTTTCCCAGTGGCGCAAGCATTATGACCGGTGGCGAGAACAACCCATGCACGATTGCAGGAACGATGGTGGGTTCACGGTACGGAACCCAACCGCACGCGTTTCCCAAGGCCGCCATGCATCTTCGGGGCGTTACGGGTTGGGTTGAGAGACCTGGCGTCATCAACATTGGCGATTCAATCACCATCATCAGCCTCCACTAGGCTGACCTCGTGGCTAAAGGCAGATTCAGACAGGGACTTTCATCCATCATCCAAAACTGGAAGATGACCTCTAAGACCTTCCCGTTCCTGTGGGCAGAGGTCCTCGGTGTATTCATAGTTTCTGCCGCCGTTGTGGCAACACCCGTGTGGATTCTGCTTAACCCATTCACCTCAATTCTTGTTGGAATTCCAGTCGGGCTGCTGGTTGGCACCTATTGGTTCAGTCGCCGCGCCATGACAGCCGCGTACTCCTCAATTGAAGGCCAGCCTGGCGCCGCAGCCGCAGTGATTCAGTCCATTCGTGGCAATAAATGGGCTGTCACCCCTGCGGTGGCAATCAACAAGAGCCAAGACATGGTTTCTCGGGTGATTGGTAAGCCAGGTGTCATCTTGATCTCAGAAGGTCCGGGAAACCGCGTCACCCAGTTGTTGATCAATGAGCGCAAGAAAACCGCTCGATGGGTACCCGACATTCCCATCTATGAAATTCAGGTTGGGACCGCTGACGATCAGGTGGCACTGAAGTCACTTCAAAAAACTCTGAACAAACTCCCCCGCAACCTTCGAGGTGGCGAAATCACTGAGATTCGTCGTCGCCTTGATGCGCTCGGTGGCGCTGCGAATGCGTTGCCGATTCCCAAGGGGCCAATGCCCACCAGCGCACGTTCAGTTCGCCGCCCACGCTAAAAGGCCCGGACAGGCAGTTCCTGCCTAGTTCACTCGCACGACTTGAGAACCCACGATTCGATCGTGCAATCCTCGTCCTTGTGAGTCCAAAACGAGGGCCGGAATCACGAGAATGATAAGGAATGTGCGAACTGCAATGCGCCACAGCGCTAAGCGCCCTCCATTGATGCTGACGACCTGAAGTTTGAGCAATTTCTGGCCAAAGGATGCGGCAATGAGAAAGGTGAAAAGAACAATTTCGAAATAGAAGATGATCACCGTGGCAATCATCGACTCAGGTGAACCGTAAGCAAACTGTCGAAACAGCAAAACCGCCACGCCTAGACTGGCAAACCAGTCAATGCACAGTGCACCTAGCCGTCGGCCAAAACCCGCAGATACTTGCTCCGGAAACATCAGGTCCCGCGGAGTGCTCACGTGATGTCCTTGCGGTTTGTACTGAAAACAGCAGCAGAAGCAAATACCAAGGTGTAAGCGATAAGCAAGAGTGCCGCAGCAGGAACATTCAAAGCCTCAGTCCCACCAAAACCTGACGTATTCGTTGCCTGCAGGATCGAGTTGAGAGCGCCACCGGGGAGCCACTTTCCCAACCAGTCGACAAAGACAGTGAGCAATGCTTCAACAACAAAGATCCACACCAAAGTAATAACCACTGCAGCAACTTGATTCGTGATCAGCGCACCGATGGCCACGCCCAAGATTGCGTAGAGCACAAGGCCAAGAATGGTTCCACCGAGAATTTCAAAGACAGCGTTCCATTCAACCGGTGCGTGTTCCACCGTTGTCAACAAAATTGATGCCACCACGACAACGGCAATCCACATAATTACCGCGATGACGAAAGCAATGATGGTGTAGGTGATTACCTTGGCAAAGATCACTGACTGTCGACGTGGAGTGGCCAAAAATGTTGATGTGATTGTTTGGTTTCGATACTCGCCACTCATGGCGATGATGCCCAAAATAATCACAAAAATGGAAGCGCTACCAGCGCTGGAAAAGATATTTGTTACCGCAGCTGGAACGAGAAGCGCATTGACATCTTCGGCCCCCGGTGGACCAGGTGTCAGGTAAACCCCCAGCACCACGGACAATAAAACAAAGCCCAGTGCCGACAGGGTGAGGATCCAGAGAAGTTTGGTAGAGAACGCCTTGCGGAATTCCGATTTCACCAGATTTCTCATTGCGCGCCTCCTTCACTCTGAGTCAAACCAAGGAACAGAGCCTCCAAGTCCGGGGTCACTTCCCTGAGTTCGTGGAGCTCGACTGCTTCGGTGAAAGCTCGATGGCCGATCTCAGCGGCGCTGACCCCGATCACAATTAGTTCACCATGCTCCCCTGTTCGCACGGTCCAACCGGGAGTCTCCTTGAGTTTGTCAACCGAGGGACCGCGCACAATGACTTCAGCCGGACCACCATCGGAGAGTGACTTGAGCGAGCCTTGGTAAACAAGCGAGCCAGTTCGAATAATGATGACGTCGTCAACAGTCTGTTGTACTTCAGAGAGCACGTGGCTCGAGACGAGCACTGTGACACCTTGACCCGCCTGATGTTGCAAGAAACTGCGCAACCACGAGATCCCTTCAGGGTCCAAACCATTTGCAGGTTCATCGAGAATCAGAAAACTTGGGCTCCCCAAAAGAGCCACGGCGAGTGCAAGTCTTTGTCGCATGCCCAGTGAATACCCACCCACCTTGCGGTCAGCCGCCTCGGTCAGACCCACGGTGTGGAGGACTTCATCGACTCGGGTATCAGAGATTCCCACGACAGCCGCGATCATGCGCAGGTGATTGCGAGCCGAACGCGCGGGGTGGAATCCACTTGCCTCGAGAGAGGCACCGACCACGGTGATTGGGTTCTCGATCTCCCGGTAGGGCACGCCATCAATCGTGGCGGTGCCCGACGTCTGGCTCACCAGGCCAAGAAGGCAGCGCAATGTGGTGGTCTTGCCCGAACCGTTTGGCCCAAGAAAGCCCGTCACCTTGCCAGGAGTGATGGTGAAACTCAGATCCTTGACCGCGGTGACGCCAGATCCAAAGCTCTTGGTCAGATGTGCTACCTCAATGGCCATATTGGCAGTCTACGCGGGCGCAAGCATCCAAAGGGTATGGGCGCAGCCGAGGATTGGGCCATTCGGGCTCACTTGAGTGACATGCGTTAACACGGCGGTAACAAGCGGGATACGCCCTCGATACGCCCGCTATCTAGGCTTAGTCCCAATCACGGAAAAATCCGTCAGATTCTGGCAGTTATCAGGAGGCAGCATGTTCAAGAACAGTTCAGAGGTTCTGGACTTCATCAAGAAGGAAGGCGTCGAATTCGTCGACGTTCGCTTTATGGATCTCCCCGGCGTCATGCAGCACTTCAATGTGCCCGTCGGTTCATTTACTCAGGATGCCTTCGACGACGGCCTCATGTTTGACGGATCCTCGATCCGTGGTTTCCAGGCGATCCACGAATCTGACATGAAGCTCGTGCCAGACCCTTCGACCGCTTACTTGGATCCATTCCGTCCCGCGAAGACGCTGGTCATGAACTTCTCCATTCTTGATCCATTCACCGATGAGCCCTACTCCCGCGATCCGCGCAACGTGGCATCACGCGCAGAGGCCTACCTGGCATCAACGGGAATCGCTGACACCGTCTACTTCGGACCAGAAGCAGAGTTCTATGTCTTCGATGACGTGCGCTTTGAAACAAACCAGCACTCCGGGTACTACTACATTGATTCAGTAGAGGGCGCTTGGAACACCGGTCGCGTTGAAGAAGGTGGCAACCGTGGATACAAGACCCGTTACAAGGGTGGCTACTTCCCTGTTCCACCGGTAGATCACTTCGCTGACATCCGTGATGACATGGTCAAATCACTGCAGCAGGTTGGCCTCAAGGTTGAGCGCTCACACCATGAAGTTGGTACCGCTGGTCAGGGTGAAATCAACTACACCTTCAACACTCTTCGCAGTTCCGCTGACGATCTCATGAAGTTCAAATACGTGATCAAGAACGTCGCATGGGAGCACGGAAAGACCGCAACCTTTATGCCCAAGCCACTCTTCGGCGACAACGGATCAGGCATGCACTGCCACCAGTCACTTTGGCTCGATGGCAAGCCATTGTTTTACGATGAAAACGGCTATGGCGGACTGTCAGATATCGCGCGTTGGTACATCGGTGGCTTGTTGGCTCACGCTCCATCATTGTTGGCATTCACCAACCCAACTGTGAACAGCTACCACCGTCTGGTTCCTGGCTTCGAGGCTCCTGTAAACCTTGTTTACTCGGCGCGCAACCGCTCTGCCTGCATCCGCATTCCAGTTACAGGCAACTCACCAAAGGCAAAGCGTGTTGAGTTCCGCGTTCCTGACCCATCAAGCAACCCATACTTGGCATTCTCTGCTCAGTTAATGGCTGGCCTTGACGGAATCAAGAACAAGATTGAGCCCTTGGCACCCGTTGACAAAGATCTCTACGAGTTGCCACCCGAGGAGCTTGCAAACATTCCTCAGTTGCCCGCTTCTCTCGATGCCGCCCTTGAAGCACTCGAAGCAGACAACGAATATTTGCAGGCCGGTGGAGTGTTCCCAGCCGATCTGATTGAAACCTGGATCGACTACAAGCGCACTAACGAGATCGCACCGATTCGTTTGCGTCCGCACCCACACGAGTTCGAAATGTATTACGACCTTTAAAGAGCACCAAACCTCGAACGAGCAGCTACCCTGTGGGAATCATGAAAAAAGATTCCGTACTCGGGTGGCTGCTCGTTTCAGTTCAGATCCTTGTCTTCGTCGTCTTCATCCTGCTGCCCTGGCGTGAACCAAGCGCGCTGAGTTTGGCAATCGGTGGAGCAATGGTGATCGCGGCAACTCTCTTCCTCGTATGGGCATTTACGTCACTGGGAAAAGCACTCACTGCAAATCCTGTGCCGCTAGCGGATGCAACTTTGCGCACAGGCGGACCATTCGCGCTGGTGCGCCACCCGATCTATTCGGGCCTACTATTTGGGCTACTGGGCCTGACAATCATCATGGGGTCGTGGTGGACCATGGCTTGGTGGTTTATCTCAGTCCTGTTCTTCTGGGGCAAATCGCGCTGGGAGGACACACTGCTTCGATCGAAGTATGAGGATGCCTGGGTTACCTGGGCTGCCAACACTCCAGCCCTCGTTCCCTTTAAGGCGTCGCGTAAAAGATTCGCTCCATAACCGCCCTTGCCCTACGCGTTGCCCGCAAGTAGTCCTGCTCCAACTCCCCTGCCTTATCGCTGCGGTAGCCCATCAAATACGTGACCGCTGAGAGTTCAACGTAATCGGTTGGAATGAGATCGCTGGACTTCGCCCGGACCAGCATGAGCGCATTGCGCACTTCACTGGCCAACATCCAAGCTCGAATCAAAACATCTTGGTCAGCAATGCTCATGAGGCCAAGTTCGCACTCAGCAATGAGAGCCCCCATCGTGGACGTTGTGCGCAATTGCTCATGGACACCTGAACCCTGAAGCTGAAGGAGTTGAGCCACCCACTCAACATCGCTAAGACCGCCGCGACCCAATTTCGTGTGACGCGCGGGGTCAGCGCCTCGAGGCAAACGCTCTGCCTCCATGCGCGCTTTGAGTCTACGCATCTCAATGAGCGATGCTTGATCAAGTCCCTGCTCGGGATACCGCAGTGGATTAATCATTTCAATGAAAGCGGCGCCGAGAGCCTCATCACCCGCGGCAAATCGTGCTCGCAAGAGCGCTTGTGCCTCCCATGGGGATGACCACTTGGCGTAGTAGGCGGTTGTGGACTCCAGGCTCCGCACTAACGGACCGGCTTTACCCTCAGGCCTTAAATCAGCATCAATCTCTACCGTCGGTTCATCAGTTGGCGCGCTCAGGAGCGCTCGCATTTCGTTGATGATTTTAAATGCCTGTTTACCTGCCAATTCAGAGTCTGCGCCGTCCAAAGGTTCATAGATGAACATCACATCGGCATCGCTGCCGAAACCAAGTTCGCGGCCCCCGTAACGTCCCATCGCGATCACTGCAACCCGCGCCAATGGCTCAGTGGGCATGACAGCAGCAAGGGCACCCTCGATGGTGGCATCCGTTAATTCTGTTAGCGCCGTGCCCACATCTTGCACATTTGACACACCAAGCGCGGCGGCCGCGCCAATGCGGAAGAGCTCGCGCCTGCGCATAGCCCTAATTGCATTGACCACCTTGATCGGTTCATCATGGCGCTTAGAAATTGCTGCCAACTCGATAGACAGATCTACGGGTTGGAGGTCGTCATTGCGCGCCAACATGGAAATTGACTCGGGTGCCCTGCGAATCAAATCGGTCAAATATTTACTTGATGCGAGGATGTGTGCAAGTCTTTCCGCAACCAGGGATTCATCACGCAGGAGTCGCAAATACCAATGACTAGACCCAACCTGGTCGCTCACCTGCCGAAAACCAGCCAGACCTACGTCTGGATATGGTGCCTGCGCAAACCAAGAAAGCATCACCGGCAGCAGTGTTCGCTGAATGATAGCTCTGCGACTAATGCCTGATGTGAGTGCTTCTATGTTTCGTAATGCACCATCGGGATCCACAAAGCCCAGCGCACGTAGGCGGTCCGCAGCGGCTGCTGTGGTCAAACGAGCATCGGTTGCGTCAAGCCCTGCAACGGCATTGAGCAGCGGACGGTAAAACAATTTCTCATGAATTCGACGCACGTCCGTGGCGTGTGCTTTCCATTGCTTGAGAAGTGTTTCTACTGGCTCTGCCTTAATTCCCATACTGCGCGCCAGAGTGCGTAATTCATCTGGGGCTTCTGGCATGGTGTGGGTGCGTCGCAATTGACGCAGTTGCAAATGATGTTCGAGAGTGCGAAGAAATCGGTAACTATTTTCCAATTTTGATGCTTCATCACGTCCGACATAGCCCCACGTTGCCAGGGCACGTAGGGCGTCAATGGTGTTACTGCTTCGCAGTAGGACATCGCTGCGACCGTGGACGAGTTGCAGGAGTTGCACCGAGAACTCAATGTCGCGCAACCCGCCTGGACCAAGTTTGATTTCACGCTCTCCAACGCTTGAGTCCACGTGATCCTCAACGCGCCGTCGCATGGCTTGAACATCGGATACAAATCCATCGCGGTCGGCTGCGGACCAAATAAACGGCTGGATCGAATGAATGTATTCCTCACCAACCATTTGGTCACCCGCAACAAAACGAGCCTTAAGCAGGGCTTGGAATTCCCACGTACTGGCCCACCGTTCGTAATAGCCAACGTGTGATTCAACTGTACGAACGAGAGCGCCCTGCTTACCCTCAGGACGCAGCGCGGCATCGACTTCCCAGATAGAACCTTCAGAGGTAGTTGCACCACAGGCATGAATAACCCCTCGGGCAAGGGCCGTTGCCGCATCGATGGACTCCTGCGAATCGGCGGCAAAAATAACGTCGACGTCACTCACATAATTAAGCTCTCGACCGCCAGTTTTTCCCATGGCGATAATTGCAAGGGGGCAGGTTGGATCAGCAGCACCAGATCGAGCGATTGCAAGGGCCGCTTGAAGGATGACATCAGCCAAGTCGCTCAACCAACCAGCAATGATCTCCATGGGAAAAGCGCCCGACAGGTCGCGACTTGCAATTCCCATTAGTTCACGGCGATAGGCGACCCTGAGTGCATTGAGGATGTTCTCCGAATTACTCGGCGCAATTGGTAGAGGTGAATGAGGATCAACTCCAATTGCCCCAAACACCCTTTCCAATATTCCTGTGGGGGGCTCCGCAAGCGCCTCTGTGTCCAACAGCACATCAACCTCTGGATGTCGAATGAGAAAATCAGCAAAACCTTGTGAGAGTCCCACAATTTGCATGATTCGCCCCAAAGCCAGGGGCTCTGCACTGACCTCGGAACCAAAGCGCGCAAGTTGTTGAGATGACATTGATTCGAGCACGCGCCGCAAGGCGATCAGCGCTTGATCAGGATTCGCCGCGCCAACTAGGGCATCGGAAATCTCTTTAACCGAGAGTTCACCCTTTGTCATCACTTGTATGACTTCCACGAGAGCTAATGCATCGTGAGAATCCTCGACCCCCGCGCGGACCAGATCACCGCGTAGTGATTCGCCTCGAGGTGAAGTCATACGGTGAACTTACCGCCCAACTTGTTAGAGGGAAGGCAGATACCGGTTCAACTCCCATTGGGTAACCTGCTGGCGGTATTCCTCCCACTCCGCGCGCTTATTGCGCAAGAAGAAATCAAAAACGTGTTCACCCAGAGTCTCAGCAACCAATTCACTTTTTTCCATGGCAATAATCGCCTGGTTGAGTGAGCCGGGCAGTGGCTTCATGCCGAGCGCATTGCGCTCTGCTGGTGTGAGAGCCCAAACGTCATCCTCGGCCTCGGGGGGGAGTTCGTATCCCTCTTCGATGCCCTTGAGTCCAGCCGTGAGCAGCACCGCAAATGCTAGATATGGATTTGCGGCACTGTCAATTGCGCGATACTCAATTCGTGCACTGTTGGACTTGTCCGGCTTGTACATGGGAACCCGCATCAACGCGGAACGATTGTGACGGCCCCAGCACACCCACGCTGGGGCTTCAGCCCCACCCGCGAGACGCTTGTAGGAATTGACCCACTGGTTGGTGATCGCAGTGAGCTCCGGTGCATGGACCAACAAGCCTGCAAGAAATGACCTGGCAACTTTGGATAGTTGGTGTGGTGCACCTGGCTCATAAAAGGCATTTGTGTCTCCCTCAAAGAGAGAAAGGTGCGTGTGCATTCCACTGCCCGGGTATTGCATGAATGGCTTAGGCATGAATGACGCAAAGACGCCCTGGTCAAGCGCTACCTCTTTGATGGCAAGCCTGAACGTCATCAGATTGTCTGCTGTTGAGAGAGCATCGGCGTAACGTAAATCAATTTCCTGCTGGCCCGGACCACCTTCATGGTGGCTGAATTCAACTGAAATGCCCATCGACTCCAGCATGGTGATTGCTTGTCGGCGAAAGTCGTGCGCCACTCCATTGGGAGCGTTATCAAAATACCCGTACTTATCCACTGGGACAGGTTCTTGACCCGGCTCGGGCTCACCCTTGAAAAGATAAAACTCAACCTCTGGGTGGGTGTAGAAGGTAAAGCCCATGTCTGCTGCTTTGGTCATAGCCCGCTTGAGCACATGGCGTGGGTCAGCGAAAGATGGCGAGCCATCGGGCATGCGAATATCGCAAAACATTCGCGCGACCCCTGGGCCCTCTTCGCGCCAGGGAAGAATATTGAACGTGCTGGCATCAGGCTTTGCCAACATGTCAGATTCATAGACGCGAGCAAAGCCCTCGATTGCAGAGCCATCGAATCCAATGCCTTCGCTGAATGCGCCTTCAAGTTCAGCAGGTGCAATCGCCACCGACTTGAGCGCGCCGAGGACATCTGTGAACCACAGTCGCACGAAACGAATATCGCGCTCCTCAACCGTGCGGAGTACGAATTCAGCTTGCTTGTCCATTGATGCCTCCATGCGATTCAAGAATTTCATGAACTCAGGTGATCTCCCAGAGACCATGGTGCTCCCTGTCGTGTTACAGGGCGGTTAACAAGTACCCTCAGCCATGTGACCTTGCTCGCTGCCCTCGCCCAATTCAACCCCACCGTGGGGGATTTGAGTGCGAATTCCCTCAAGATTCGGCAAGCTGTTGCTGAGGGCGCCGCAGGTGGGGCGCAACTGGTCCTCTGTGGGGAAATGTGCCTGACCGGGTACCCCGTTGAGGATCTTGCCCTTCGCAAAGACTTTCAGGTTGCTTCTCGCGAGGCTGTCGAACAACTCGCGGCCGACCTTGCATCCGATGGATACGGCGACATCACGACAGTCGTTGGGTACCTCGATTTTTCTGATTCTCCACTCACTGATACTTCGGGCTACCCACGAGGCGGACCCACCAATTGCGCCGCAGTCATTCGCGCAGGCGCTGTCACTGCAAAGTACAACAAACACTTTCTGCCTAACTATGGCGTTTTTGATGAAGCTAGGTATTTTCTCCCCGGCAACGAGCCACTCATCATTGACATTGATGGCGCACGGGTGGCAATTGCAATCTGTGAGGACCTGTGGCGCGAGGGTGGACCTGTTCAGTGGGCTCGTGAGGGTCACGCAGACGTTCTAGCGGTGCTTAATGCCTCACCCTTTGAGCGAGATAAGGACGATGTGCGCCTTGACCTCTGCCAAACTCGAGCACCACAAGCTGGCACGACGATCCTGTACACCAATATCGTTGGCGGCCAGGATGAACTAGTTTTTGATGGTGGGTCCATGGCGGTTTCTGCCAGCGGCTCACTCATTGCGCGCGCACCTCAATTTGTAGAGTGCGTACTTTTCGTGGACCTCGATGCTGTCGGAATAATTTCTCCCCCACTTAATTCTGTCGCCGAGGTATGGGAAGCACTTGTACTTTCACTCCGCGATTATGTGAACAAAAATGGATTCCAATCGGTTCTACTCGGAGCCAGTGGTGGAATCGACTCTGCGGTAGTAGCAGCGATCGCAGTTGATGCACTGGGACCCGAACGCGTCCATGCGGTCGCGATGCCCAGCCCCTACTCTTCTGAGCACTCGATCTCCGATGCCATGGATTTGGCCGCACGCACGGGGCTAGCCCTGAGGGAGATCCCCATTGCGCCCATGTTTTCGGCCTACTTGGATCAATTGCGAGATGGCAGCGTTCCACTTCCAGGCCTCACTGAGGAAAACCTGCAGGCCAGAATCCGCGGCACAACACTCATGGCACTGTCCAATGCTGAAGGACATCTCGTGCTCGCAACGGGAAATAAAAGCGAACTGTCTGTTGGCTACTCCACAATTTATGGTGATGCCGTGGGAGGGTTCGCACCCATCAAGGATGTTCCCAAGACTCTCGTTTGGGATTTAGCTCGCTGGCGCAATGAGCATGCAGAACTTGACGGGAAAATTCCACCTATTCCACCCAACAGCATCACTAAAGAGCCAAGTGCTGAATTGCGTCCAGATCAAAAGGATACGGATTCACTTCCTGACTATGAATTGCTCGATGCGATCCTCGACGCTTATGTTCATCAAGATCAATCAGCGGCCGAACTCATTGCACATGGCTTTGACTCTGAACTCGTTCATCGCATTATTCGATTAACCGATCTGGCCGAATACAAGCGCAGACAGTATCCCCCTGGCACAAAGATCACTCTGAAAGCATTTGGTCGAGACAGGCGATTGCCAATCACCAATAAATGGCGAAGTTAGCGGCTCACTTTCATAGATGCTGAGGGTTTAATACCGCTCGTAGAACATCAATGGTCTTCGTCTCTGACACCGGATCAACCATGGACCACATGCCCAGATAGAGCATCGGCCCCACAAGGATTGGCATGGCCACATCAATATTGATATTCGATGGAAACTCCCCCGAATCGATGCCTTCTTGGATGAGCTCGCGAATCCGCGCCCGACGCGGAATGAGAATTCGCTCGTACACCAACTTTGCAAGTGCCGGGTTTTCATTGCTTGCAGCAAGAACATTCACCATGATTCGCCCGTATCGTGAAGAGGGCAGTGACGCTCGTAATCCATCGAGGAGTCCATGGAGTCTTTCAAATGCGGTACCACTGGTGGGAATTTCTGGGCTTTGTTCACGCATATACTCGACAGCGGCGACGGTCAATTTATCTTTGGAATCAAAACGCCGATAAATACTTGCTTTGCTTACTCCAGCGCGTGCCGCAATACCTTCCATGGAGACAGACGTGAGGCCTACTTCAGCGACAACGTCGAGAACTGCCTCCAAGATCAGGTGATCAACGTCCTCGCTGCGAGGGCGCCCCCGACCCTTGCAGGAAGATTTTGGACCTTCTATTTCCTGAGACAACACGTCAACCATTAAACCTTTGAATCTGGGGACGGCTCAATTTCTTCTGCCGCTTCTGCCGGATAGTTACTGAACTCGGCTTCAATGACTGCTGATGTACTTGCGTGCGCAGGATCGGGAATGGGCATTGGGCTAGTGGGATGCATTTTTTGAGGTGGGTCGATATGAGGTAAGCCAAAAAGAACCACAAAAAATGCGATGAGGATGATGGCCGTTGAGATCAATGCCGTGATGTGACTGGCATTGAGAAAAGCCTCAAATGACCCCAAGCGAAGTTGATTGACCGTTTCAGCAGCTAGGCCACTGCTACTAGCTTGCTCAAGGACGCTGACCGTGCCGATGACGGACTCAGAGGCAAGCTCCTTGGCTGAGTCAGGGATTTGAGCAGGAAGATCTGCCAAGTATGGATCAACATTGCTCGCGTAACGAGTCGCAAGGACGGTGCCAATAATTGCGACACCCAGCGCTCCACCTACCTGACGGACGGTGTTTTGTACCGCGGAGCCCGCACCTGCACGGGCCAGCGGGAGCACATTTTGCATAACCGTTGAGGCCGGTGCAATCACGTTGCCCATGCCGAAACCGAAGATGAAGAAAACGACGAGAACAATCCACAACGGAGTATCGAGCTCCAAGAAAGCCAGAGCACCTAGGGCAACAGCTACCGAGCCAAGGCCAACAGACATAACGGACTTGTAACCAAACTTATTGACCATTGCTGCTGAGCGCGGAGCCGCAATGATTTGGCCAACGGCAAATGGCAAGAAACATAGTCCCGCAATCAGCGTGTCATAGCCGCGCAGAACCTGAAGATAGAAAGGTAGAACGAAGGTAATCCCCGACAGTGCGAAGAATGCGAGAGACACTGCAGTCAGGCTCACCGCATAACCACGATTCCTAAAGAGACCGACGTCAAAGGATGCGTGGTCGCTGCGGGACTCGATCCACAGGAACAATCCAATAACTGCTATTCCCAGCAGTACTGGAATAACAACGGAAGGTGCCAGCCATTCTCTTGTTTCAGATGCATGGATGATTCCATAAATCAAAAGCGCCAATCCGGTAATTGAAATGAGCAGCCCCGGAATGTCTAGAGCCCGAGGATTTGGATTCTTGGTTTCCGGAACGACTTTCACAATTGCAATCAGTCCGATAATGACTATTGGCACGTTGATAAGGAATACAGAGCCCCACTCGTTACCCACAAGCCACTCAAACCATTGCGGGTGCTGGAGCAGAGTTCCACCGAGTACGGGACCGAGTGCGACAGCGGCCCCAACGGCACCTGCCCAAGTACCAATTGCTTTCCCGCGCTCATGGGGCGGAAAAACGACCGTGATGATTGCCAACGTCGTTGGCAGCACTGCCGCACCGCCAATTCCCATGACGGCTCTCATGCCGATCAACATTCCGGCACTGACCGAAAACGCCGCGATGGCAGATGCCAGTGCAAACAAACTCAGACCAATGATGAGGACCTTCTTGCGACCGATTCGATCACCGAGGACTCCCCAGGTAAAGAGAAGAGCCGCAAACACGAGGACATAGGCGTCGACTGCCCACACTAATTCGCTCTGCGAAGCCTGCAGATCCCGCTGGATAGTGGGCAGTGCAATATTCAAAATCGTATTGTCCAACACTACGACGAGCAGGCTCACCACTAGAACGCCCAAAATTGCCCATCGGCGCGGGTGGCCTTCTTGCCCAAAAGCCCCATGTTGATCTGCCAGCGGATTTCTATCCTCTGGATCTACCGCACCATCTTGGGTAGCCGTTGAGTCTGACATGTTTCTCCACTTGTATAGATACGGTGTATTTGCGGGACATGCATCGGGTGCTGCCCCTGAATTGTTTACGAAACGCTACCGTATCGTAATTCGACATACATGGTTGCATGGGGCACGAGTCCATGGCATGATTGCTGGAACGAGCACCACACCTCTACATAATCCGGGGACTCCTTGAGAGCCTCGAGATTGGAGCGCTTGATATGTCGGCACATCCAACTGCTACGCCGCAGTCCGCCAACCCTTCCCCCCTTCGAAGAATCACCCTCAGAGAACTCGCTGAGATGTCTCGTAACGGGGAGAAATGGTCGATGATCACGGCCTATGACTACATTTCGGCCGGAATTTTTGAAGAAGCCGGAGCGCATTCACTTCTGGTGGGAGATTCAGCCGCAATGGTGGTGTACGGCTATGACTCCACCATCCCCGTAACCATCGACGAATTGGTCCCACTTGTGCGAGCTGTAGTTCGTGGTTCCCATCGGCCCATTGTCATCGCGGATCTCCCGTTTGGCAGCTACCACGGTTCCGTCGCTCAAGCCATGGAAACTGCTTCAGCTTTCATGAAAGACGGTGGAGCACAGGCGGTCAAGCTCGAAGGTGGCCACCCTGTCCTCCCTCAAGTCGAAGCACTTGCATCCGCAGGTGTTCCCGTTATTGGGCATCTAGGTCTAACACCGCAGAGCGTTCATTCGTTGGGTGGATATCAAGTTCAGGGTCGCGGCGAAGCCGGAGAGATTCTGCTGCGGGATGCCAAGTCGCTCCAATCTGCCGGTGCAATGGGAATCGTGTTGGAAGCCGTTCCCGCAGAATTAGCTGCGAGAGTTACTGAGATTCTTGATATCCCAACTATTGGCATTGGAGCAGGGAACGCGACCAATGCACAAGTAATTGTTTGGCAGGACCTACTGGGCATGGGAGAGGGTCGGCCGCCAAAATTTGTCAAACAATATGCGCAACTGAGAAGTCCGATCCGGGACGCGGTTGCATCCTGGGTGACTGACGTGTGTTCAGGTGTATTTCCAGGCCCTGAGCAAACATATAACTGAACTAAATATCAGTTATGTGCACTCCGGCGTGACCTTTGTACCTTCGATTCATAGAAATAAGGTTCGCCGTGAATCCTTCAACTTGGCCTGCGTTCCTGAGTTTGCCCGCGTACACGCCGCGCATCCCTGGAATTTTCTCCGCCAGTTCTTGAACTAGATCCGTTGCGGTCCGGACATCGCCGACCACTAATACGTCTCCACCGATGTCCGATACTTCAGGATCAAGCAAGAGTTTTGCGGAGATGTGATGGAAAGCTGCAACGACCGTCGAATCGGGCAGGACACTTTGCGCCTGTTGAGCGGCAGAACCCTCTTCAACGTCAAGACAAAATGCGCCACCCTTGTCAAACCCGAGTGGATTAACACAATCCACGACAATTTTGCCGGCCAACTGACCCGCAAGGCCCTCCAAGAGTTCCTTGTGCCCATCCCATGGAACCGCGACTATGACTACGTCGCACTCTGTGGCCACATCGGCATTCGACATTCCACGCACTGAAGCATTAATTTCTCGAGCGACTTCACTCGCACGTTCCTGCGTTCGCGAGCCAATGATTACTGCAACTCCAGCTTGAGAAAGTCTGGTTGCAAGGCCACGACCTTGCTCACCCGTACCGCCGAGTACACCGACGACCAAGCTGTTGATGTCAATTGCTTCCGAATCCTGCGCATTGTTCACTGTCTCTGTCATGGTGCCAATAGTGCCAGATCACGCACATTGGTGCCGAGTGACTATCGATTGCGCATATCATGTCCGCGACACGACTTTGTCGATTGACGCGAATATCTTTGGATTTTTCCCTAGGCTCTGTCACAGTTCTACCAAATGCATTCTGCAAAGTGCAGAATACAAACGACACGGGAGGTATCGTGGCGGTCGCAAAGAAAACTGCACGCAAGGCTTCTGCCAAGAAGGCAGCGCCTCGCAAGGCAGCAAAGAAAACCGTTAAGCGCACTGTGAAGAAGGCAGCAGCTAAGCGGACTGCAAAGAAGGCTCCAGCAAAGAAGGCAGCCAAGAAGACAGCAAAGCGCACTGTGAAGAAGGCAGCAGCCAAGAAGACAGCAAAGCGCACTGTGAAGAAGGCAGCAGCTAAGCGGACTGCAAAGAAGGCCGTCAAGCGCACTGCAAAGAAGGCAGCACCCCGCAAGGCAGCCGCTAAGAAGGCCGTCAAGCGCACTGCAAAGAAGGCAGCCGCTAAGAAGGCCGTCAAGCGCACTGCAAAGAAGGCAGCACCCCGCAAGGCAGCCGCTAAGAAGGCCGTCAAGCGCACTGCAAAGAAGGCAGCACCCCGCAAGGCAGCAAAGCGCGCAACGCGCCGGAAGTAGTCTTCCTCGAAGTTCCTACTTCGTGAAAAGGGTCCACACAATGTGTGGACCCTTTTTCATGTGATCATTGAGAACTCGGCCGGTGTTACTAGTCTTCGTCAGAATCAAATTCCGCATTGCGCTCGGCCGCGTGCTCTAATGCCATGGCGGCTTCACCTTCGGAGTGGTAAGGACCCATTCGCTCCGAATTGGGGCACCCATCCTCTGGTTCAACCTTTTGATGTTCGAGGCAAAAATACCAACTCATGTTGCTCCAATCCCGGATCGCGTCAAAAACTCGATATGTCTAATCCAATTCCAAACTGATGGAGCTAAGCCTAATGTCGCGTCATATCGATGGGAATAGTGCATGTGCGAGTTTGATACCGCGATCCCTAGACTTTGATCATGACGGTGACTTCGCGCGAACCACTAACCCCGGGAAAGATCGGCGGCCCAAGAACCGTTCCCGTGAATATCGCGCGGCCCGAGTACGTGGGCAAATCAGGCCCAAGCCCTTTTGGTGGAACTGACATACAAACGGATGAGACCATCGAACTTATGCGCGTCGCTGGGAAAATTGCCGCTAACGCACTAGTCGAAGTGGGCAAGGCAATACAACCTGGTGTCACTACCGATTCTTTAGACGCTATCGGGCACGAATATCTCTGTGATCACGGCGCCTACCCATCCACCTTGGGCTATCGCGGGTATCCCAAGAGCCTATGTTCATCCTTGAATGAGGTCATTTGTCACGGGATCCCGGACTCAACTATTTTGATTGATGGGGACATTTGCAACATCGACATCACGGCCTACATCGGTGGAGTGCACGGTGACACTAATGCGACATTCCTTTGTGGCGAGGTTAGTGAAGATGTGCGGCTCCTCGTGGAACGAACTCATGAAGCCACGATGCGCGCGATCGCTGCCGTGCGGCCAGGCAGGACGGTAAACATTATTGGGCGAGTCATTGAAAGTTATGCAAAGCGTTTCAACTATGGAGTTATCAGAGATTTCACGGGACACGGAATAAGCACCTCTTTTCATAGCGGACTGATCATCCCTCACTACGACGATCCCCTTGCCGATCAAGAGTTGCTGCCTGGAATGACTTTCACTATCGAGCCCATGCTCACACTCGGAACCACAGCATTTGACATGTGGAGCGATGGTTGGACGGCAACAACCAAGGACAAATCCTGGACCGCCCAATTTGAGCACACACTTGTGGTTCGTGAGCACGGCGCGGAAATACTGACACTTCCAGACTCAGCGGTCTAGGTTTAAGCCGATGAATACTTCCGAGTTGACTCTTGCCATTGATGTTGGCGGCAGCGGAATCAAAGCCATTGTTCTCAATTCAATGGGTGAACCTGTCTCAGAGCGAACTCGGATTGAGACTCCCTACCCGTGCCCGCCTGACCTGTTCCTTGAATTGATTCAAGAGTTAGCGTCGCAACAACCCGCCTTCACACGAGTTTCCATGGGTTTTCCAGCGATGGTTCGAGACGGTAAGACTCTCCGCGTCACCGCATTTTCGAGATCCATCAAGGATGGTCCGCGAGACCCAGAACTTTTTGCACTCTGGGATGGCTACCCCCTGCGAAGCAAGGTCGAACGACTACTCGCGGCTCCCACACTCCTTGTCAATGATGCAGACATGCAGGGTTGCGCAGTCGTGTCCGGTAAAGGCACCGAATTTGTCATGACGCTAGGTACAGGCGTGGGCACTGCTCTCTTCCATAACGGGACGCTCCTGCCCCACATGGAGCTCTCACACGGAAATTTTGCAGGCATGAGCATTGAACGCGCAATTGGTAACGGGAATAGAAAAGAAATCGGTAACAAGAAATGGCGAAAGTTAGTGCTTGCCGCGATTGAGGACTTTGAGGCCAAACTTATTCCTGATCGAATCTATGTGGGCGGGGGAAATGCAAAGTTTCTTGAACTGGAGGATCTCGGACCGCTCGCTGAGGTTGTTCCAAACACAGCAGGCCTGATCGGTGGAGTTCGCCTGTGGGAGTTGGCCTCGTGAGCGAGTCAAATAACGAACCACGATGGTTGAGCGCTCCGGAACAATCCGCATGGCGCGCCTGGCTTGACGCGTCACGACTCTTGAACGCCGAACTAAATCGTGACCTACTTGAGCGAAGCGGCCTTACGATCGCCGACTATGAAATCTTGGTTCAACTCTCTGAATCCCCTGAACGCAGAATGCGAATGAGTGAACTTGCCGAACGCACTTTGGCGTCACGTAGCAGACTTTCACATCAAGTTGACCGCATGGAGAAAGCGGGATTTGTCACCAGAGAGGCGTGCAAACAAGATGCTCGAGGCTTTTGGGCGGTCCTCACCGAAGCAGGCTTTGAAAAGATTGTTGCTGCCGCACCCGCCCATGTCGAGTCCGTGCGGCGTCATCTCGTTGATTTGTTCAGCGAACAGGATTTTCTTTCCTTGGGCAAGATGTGTAGCGCGATCGTTCGCCCACTGGAGCCAGAGAAATAATAACGAGCTACTCCATCATGGTGACCTTTGCTTCTTGAACCGCTCCAGGCTGGCCCACCCACTGAACCCTGATCTTGCTTTGGAACGCTTCGCTGATCACTTCGCTTGTCACAGCCTGCTGGATAGGCCCGTGAAAGATCAGTTTTTGCTGTGAGACAACTACTGCCTGGTGAGCAATGCGAGACATTCTGTTCACATCATGGGAACTGATCAGGATGGTCTTTCCAGACCCAAAAAGTCCGGTGACTACCGAATCCAACAGATTTCGTCCTACAAGGTCTAGATCAGAGTCTGGCTCATCGAGAATGAGTAGCGGAGAGTCTTGTGCAATAACGCGCGCCAAGTGAACTCTCTGGCGTTCACCACCTGACAGTTGGTGAATCGGGCGCTCAGCAGAATTTTGCATGCCCACAGAACTGAGAGCTCGTTCGATTGCTTGAGCGTCTTTGCTCTGATGCTCGGTTCCTCGCCAAGGGGTACGAGCCCACGAAACAACATCGTAAACGCTGAAGCCATAGGTCTGAGCCAAATCCTGAGATAGAACTGCCCGCAATTGGGCGAGTTTCTGCGACCTTGTTTCTGTCACAATATGGTCACCGAGGGATGCGTACCCATGTGTTGGCTTGAACGCTCCCGAAATCAGTCCCATCAATGTCGACTTTCCCGCACCGTTCGGCCCAATAACGGCGGTGATTTGTCCGCTGGCCAATGTGAGAGAAGTGGGATTCAACCTCACGCGATCACCTTTAGATTTCAATCCACATGCATGGAGTTCGACCTTCATGCCCAACCGCCCTGACGAGCTCGCGCACTGCTAACGAGAACAAGAAACAGTGGGGCACCAACAATGGCCGTCACCGCGCCCACGGGCAACTCGATTGGGCTCAACAACAATCGGGACGCTGTATCCGCCAGAACGAGCACCACAGCGCCCGCAAGACCGCTGACGATTATTAACGCTCGGTGCGAAGGGCCGATAAGCAGGCGCACGGCATGCGGTATCAAGAGGCCGACGAACGCAATAATGCCAACAACGGCCACACCCGTTGCAGTCAAAAGCACTGCGGCGAATAACGCCGCAATGCGAATTTTCGCGACAGGGACTCCGCTGGCAAACGCCGCTGAGTCGCCGAGCGCAAAAATATCCAATGGGCGTGCAATGGCCAACGCAATGGCGGTTCCCAACACCATAGCGGGGATCATCGAGACGAATCCGAGCCAATTGGCTAGAGCGAATGAACCTGTTGTCCAAAAACTCACCGTGCGACTGCCAGCGAGATCACTTGCTGTCACGATTACCGAGACGACCGCAGCCGCGAACGCAGTTATCGCAATTCCGCCAAGGAGAACAGTCACAACCTCAATCCGGCCCTGGGAGCTTGCGACCCATAAAACCAAACCAATAGCAATGGACGCAGTCAGGACAGCGATGCACGCACTCAAGAATGTGTTGTAGGAAATTCCAAGAGCCGCAGCAATCACAGCTCCCAACGCAGCACCCGCAGAAACCCCAACGAGTGCTGGGTCGGCCAAGGGGTTTCGTAATGCACCTTGGAGCAAAACTCCCGCAATTGCGAGTCCTGCGCCAACCGCAGCGGCGGTAGCCACTCGCGGCGCCCGAATATTCCAAATAATAACTGATTCATTACCTGCTACTCCCGAATAGAGTGCGAAGACAGTAATGACCACAAGCACTATGAGGAGTACAAGGGACCAAAGAACTGATCGATGTGGCGAGGATTTTCCCCTGATTCCAGACATTTTCACGTTGGACTTCCGGTCCGGACGCCGTGCATCTGGAATTCACTCCAAGCCTGGGTCAGTGAGTCAATCACTCCGGACGTTCGGGGGCCAAAAGTAAGAAGCAAGGTGTCATCGACTGCTACGACATATCGCGTGGTTGCCGCATTTGTTTGGGCCAGACCAGGTAGTTGAAAAAGCCCATCAACCCCTCCAACGGATTCCAAACCTTTCGTCATGACCAAGATCGCATCAGGATTGAGATTGACAAGCTCTTCAGCGGTCAGTGGGGTGAACGCTTCAAAACCGGCCGCGGCCCCTACATCGATGGCGCCCGATCGGGTGATGAGGTCGTCTGCCCCTGACCCCTTTCCTCCAAGTAAATAGATGGCAGACGTGCCACGAAGGTAAAGAAAGACAACCCGCAATTCAGTATTCCCCCGTGGGGAACCAACGTTTGGCCCACCTGTAGACAACTCAATTACCTGGTCTATCGCTGTTGTCGGCGCACCAATTGCAGTTCCGATTGCCAAAACTTTTGCCGAAACTTCAAGGACGCTAAAAGCTTCGGGAACCTCCACGACCTCAATACCCACAGACCGAATTTGTTCGAGAGCCTCACTCGGACCAGTACTAGGATCAACAATCACTAAATCCGGTTGCGCTGCGATGACCGCCTCTGCGTTGACCGAGTGGCCTGAAGTAACAATCGGCGCACGGTCAATTTCTGGAGACTCGCTTGTCTCATCACGTCCCACGACTCGGTCGGCTCCCCCAAGCGCCGCCACTATCTCACCCGACCCAGTGGCCAATGTCACGATGCGCGACGGTGCTTGTGATTGCCATGGCTCTGTCCTCGGACGGGGAAACGGGACATCCGAACTCGAAATCATGACGGGACTTGACACTGAGTTGGTTTCTAAACTTGCACTGTCGGGCTGTTGCGTGTCTGCCGATTTCTCGGGTGTTGCACATGCAGTAAGGGCCAAGAGCACAACCCCAAATCCAGCGAGGATTTGGACGCTTCGACGCCTGAATACTCGCAGACTCATGGACACCGCACCATTATCAGTATTTGCTGGCATTTGTTCCCGATACCTTGTCGGTATCGACCGACAAAGTGTCAGGCACTGAATTTGCTACATTCATATTGTTTGGGCGTGAACCTATTCGTGCCATCTCCTGGGGGTGGAGTGCGCATCATCTCAGCGATTGCAGCACTCTTCCTCACCTTGGGATTTGGCCTGGGCTTGGCATCGGAATCGATGGCCGCCACCACGAAACAGGATGGCAAAACTCTTTCTGTGAAACCTGCAAGGAACCTCTCCCCCCTGAGTGCAAATGTGACCATCAAAGGCAGGGGGTTCGATCCTCGCGTGGGAATTTATATTGCCCTATGCCAAACACCCACCAAGAATTCCAAAGTTGCGCCTGGGCCATGCGGTGGCGGTATCAACATGAGTGGCGCCAATCCTGCCTCGGCTTGGATCTCTTCCAATCCTCCGTCATATGGCAAAAGTCTGGCGGTGCCATTCAAAAAGGGAGGCTCCTTTAAGGTCAAATTGACAATCAATCCAATAATTGGTGAGCTCGATTGCCGCACGACTTCGTGCTCCATAGTCACTCGCGCCGATCACACGCGCCCCAATGAACGCACCTCTGATGTAGCAGTGCCCGTCACTTTCAGCAAATAGCAATAAACCCGAAAAAATCTATTTACAAAGGAGAAGGATGTACAAGAAGAATCGCCTCACAATCCTGACCAAACTCACCATTGGAGTTGCAGGCATTGCATTACTTGGCACCGCCACCGCTTCGGCGCAGGATACCTATAACACCACCGTCGCCGGGTATAACAACATGACACCGCTTGTTGCATTGGCTTCTAGTTCCGTTCAGCCAATTGTTGCAACTAACCTCCCTGCCAACGTCGGTCTCTATGCACTCCATTGCGCGATCCCGGCGAATCCACGGAGTGCACCAACTTTGTGCGATAACTCTGCTAATGCCGTGGTATATATTCCTGCCGCTTCAGACGCGCGTGCAACAGTTAATTCGAGCATGAAAGTCAACGGCGAGTTCTATGGCGTAAATCCCAATCCACAGACCGGGGCAACAGCACCCGCTTCGGTTGATTGCCGCGTTGAGCTTGCCCCCGGCATGGGCTCCTGCGCTGTCTACATCCTGGGCGCCGGGCGAGAGAGTGCAAACCCTGCTTACATGCGCATTTTCCCCACAATGTTTACAGCGGTGAAGGCTGATCGCAAGACCGATCAGGTGAAAGTCACTCCCAAGTCTGGAACAACCATCACATCCAAGCCAGTTGCTTTCTCCGCAACGACTACATCGGGGCTTCCCGTTTCTATTCTGAGTGACAATTGCTCAGTGACCGACGGCAAGCTCAGCGCCCTGACAAATACAGGCACGTGCACCGTCACCTTGACCACTACCGGCGGAAAAAACTACAAGCCACTAGTCAAGAAAATTAGTTACTCACTAAGTTAAAAAATCACTAGGACGAATGCTGCGGGATCCATCATGGGTCCCGCAGCAATTTTTTATGGTCGGATTAGTCCATGGTCGATAAAGGCCATGACGGCATCCGCCTCTGCAAGTGCCTTGGCCCCCTGGTTTTCAATTCGCTTTATCGCGGCGTCAGTGACGCCCCAAATGAATGAGGACATCTGGCGTACATCGAGCACGGAAAGTTCCGTCAATGCCTCTGATAGGGGGGCGATCAACTCCCTGTGCATCCCCTGCACCTGAGCCCTTCGCGCCGGAGGAAGGTCTACGGATCCGGCAGATTTCACCAGCGCGTGACGGCCCTGTTCTACGTATTCGAGAACCCCCGTTACCCATGCCGCAATGCGACCCATTGGCTCAGCGATTGCATTTACGGCCGGGGTAATTTCATCGACCCACAGGGCCATTTCATCGACGAGGACATCGGCAATCAGATCGGCTGCACTCCCGTAATACTCGTACACCGCGGAGCGTGACAATCCAACTTCTTGAGCAACTTGGGCAACCGTAAAGGTCTTGCCTTCCTGCATCAGTTGAGCTGCGGCCGCCAGTAGACCATCCCTGCGCGCTTCCCTGTGTTCTGCAATCGTGCCGGCTGAAATTTTGGGCATGTCCCTATTGTGCAGCAAATCCTGTAATGAACAACATAAGCAGCCCTTGACCGTGGCAAGGCGCTGTTTTACCGAGTGCATTTGTTATAGTTGCGTTAGTGCTGGGGAGGCCTCCCCGAGTCGTCGACCAGAGGGTCCGTGGCGAGCACCTCGTGAAAAAACCGAGAAATAACTCAAAGAGCCACCTCTATCGCGTTATGGACAGGCTCGGCATTCGCCTGTCTATCGCGGAAAGGTCCACATGACTAGTTTGCGCATTGCCCTACAAGAGAGGGTGATTATTGCCGATGGCGCCATGGGAACCATGTTGCAAGCGGCAGATCTGAGCCTTGATGATTTCGAAGGGCACGAAGGCTGCAATGAGATCATTAATATTACGCGTCCCGAAGTTGTTGCTGAGATTCATCGCGAATACTTCGCAGCAGGCTCTGATGCCGTAGAAACAAATACTTTCGGCTGCAATTGGGCAAATCTTGCTGAGTATGGCATCGAGGACCGCATCTATGAGCTCGCCCATGCCGGAGCTCGTATCGCACGTACTAGTGCCGATGAATTCCGTGCGGAGAACGAAACCGGACCCAAGTATGTTCTGGGTTCATTGGGTCCTGGTACCAAGTTGCCATCTCTTTTGCATACCACCTACGAGCACCTGAAACGGGCCTACCGCGAGGCAAGCCGAGGCCTGATTGACGGTGGCGCTGATGCACTACTGATTGAAACGACTCAGGATTTGCTCCAAGCCAAGGCAGCCATCAATGGGGCCCGTGAGGCGATCGAATCAACAGACAGCGACATCCTGCTGATTGCTCAAGTAACAATTGAAACCACGGGCACCATGCTGATGGGCTCAGAAATCGGCGCGGCACTGAGTGCGCTGGAACCATTAAACATTGATGTCATTGGGCTCAATTGCGCAACGGGACCGACCGAAATGAGTGAGCACCTGCGCACTCTTTCGTATCGGACAGAACTTCCCATCTCGTGTATGCCCAATGCAGGGCTTCCCGTCCTCGGACCTAACGGTGCAACGTATGACCTCAGCCCTGATGAACTGGCAGCATCACTCCTTGACTTCAACCGGGAGTATGGCGTGAGGCTCATCGGAGGTTGCTGCGGAACAACACCCGATCACATTCGAGCGATCAAAAGTCATTTCGCAAGTGCGCCCGAGGTGTTAACCATCAATCGAATTAACGAACCTGGGGCCGCATCGCTCTATCAACATGTCCCCTTTCGCCAGGACCTGAGTTACCTGGCAATCGGAGAACGCGCCAACGCCAATGGTTCCAAGGCATTCCGTGAGGCACTTCTGGTCGACGATTGGCAAGCCTGCATTGATATTGCTAAAGAACAAATTAGAGATGGCGCCCACATGCTCGATCTTTGTGTCGATTACGTGGGGCGTGACGGCGTTGCTGACATGTCTCACCTTGCCTCACTCTTGGCAACCGCCTCGACACTTCCGATCATGCTCGACTCAACCGAGCCCGCGGTCTTGAAAGCGGGCCTTGAAAGACTGGGCGGACGGTCATTGGTCAACTCGGTCAATTTCGAGGATGGTGATGGACCTGAATCCCGCTATGCCCGCATCATGCCTTTGGTGAAAGAACATGGCGCAGCCGTTGTCGCGCTGACAATTGATGAGGAAGGTCAAGCCCGAACCGCGGATTGGAAAGTCCAGGTCGCTCGTCGCCTGATCACGGATCTCACCGAGAACTGGGGCATGAACGTCAGTGACATTTTGGTTGACACTCTGACATTCCCGATTGCCACGGGACAGGAAGAAACTCGCCGAGACGGCATTGAAACCCTTCGTGCCATTAAAGAGCTCACCACTGAGTTTCCTGAAATTCAAACAACCCTCGGTGTGAGCAATATTTCCTTTGGTCTCAAGCCGCAGGCGCGCATCGTTTTGAACTCGATGTTCTTGCACGAGGCCGTTGAGGCTGGGCTCACTTCCGCGATCGCGCATCCATCGAAAATCATGCCCCTTGCTCGAATCCCTGAAGAACAGCGAAACGTTGCCCTGGATCTCATCTTTGACCGCAGGGAATACAACGACGAGGGTGATCTCACCTACGACCCATTGCAAAAATTCCTCGAGTTGTTTGAAAATGCTGAAACAACAGCCGGAAGGCTCTCCGTTGCCGAGGAACTGGCGCTTTTACCCATGCAGGAACGCCTCCCCCAGCGAATAATTGACGGAGAAGGCAAAGGCCTTGAGGCAGATCTTGATGAGGCCATGGCCGCTCGCATCAATCCGCTGGAAATCATCAACACCTATCTCCTGTCGGGCATGAAAACCGTTGGTGAGCTTTTTGGCAAAGGCGAAATGCAATTGCCTTTTGTATTGCAGTCAGCCGAAGTGATGAAAAAGGCTGTTGCCTATCTCGAACCGCATATGGAGAAGGTCGAGTCTGATGCTGGGCGAGGCAAAATCCTCCTCGCAACAGTCAAGGGCGATGTTCACGATATCGGCAAGAACCTCGTGGACATCATTTTGACAAACAATGGCTACTCGACCGTCAACATTGGCATCAAGCAGCCCATCGGCTCGATCATTAGCGCGGCCGAAGAAAATAATGTTGATGTGATTGGCCTATCAGGATTACTGGTCAAAAGCACTGTTGTCATGCGCGAGAACCTGCAGGAGTTGACCAAGCAAGGCCTTAACGAAAAGTGGCCCATCATCCTCGGGGGCGCAGCACTGACCCGCGCTTTCGTCGAGGATGATCTAAGTTCTGAATTCCCCGGAACGGTGCGCTACGCCAAGGATGCCTTCGAAGGGCTATCACTCATGGACACCATGATGTCGATCAAACGTGGTGAAGAAGGCGCGCAACTCCCCGAACTGCGCAAGCGCAGGGTCAAAAAAGTGGAGCGTAATGACGATGAAACGGTCAGCACGAAGCGCAGTGACGTCGCAGCCGAGAATGAAATTCCAACCCCCCCATTCTGGGGCAGCCGCGTGGTCAAGGGAATTGCACTAGCTGACTACGTCGGCATGCTGGACGAGCGTGCACTGTTCGTGGGCCAATGGGGGCTTAAAGGCAATCGAGACACCTACCAAACAATGATCGAGGAAGAAGCTCGTCCACGACTGCGCCTACTTCTCAATGAAGCTCAAGCCAATGGTTGGCTCGAAGCAGCCGTCGTTTACGGCTACTTCCCGTGCTACTCCGAAGGCAACGATCTGGTGATCCTGCACCACGAGGGCCCAAATAAAGGCGAAGAACGCACCCGCTTCCGTTTCCCTCGCCAGAGACGGGATCGCAAACTCTGTCTGGCGGACTTCTTTGCATCCAAGGAATCGGGAAAGATCGATGTTGTCGCATTCCACGTAGTCACCATGGGTAACGCTGTCAGTGTTGCGGCATCTGAACTCTTTGCCAAAGATGCCTACCGCGAGTACCTTGAGTTGCACGGGCTTTCAGTGCAACTGACCGAGGCTCTGGCCGAGCACTGGCATGCCAGGGTGCGCAGTGAGTTGAACTTCTCCACCGAAGACTCAGCCGACCTGCAGGAAATCCTTGATCAGGGCTACCGGGGTTCACGCTATTCATTTGGGTACCCCGCCTGCCCGAACCTGGAAGACCAGATTCAACTCTGTGAACTCTTGGAACCCGAACGCATTGGCGTTGAGTTGTCCGATGAATTCCAACTTCACCCCGAACAGTCAACCTCGGCGATCATTGTTCACCACCCAGAAGCAAAGTACTTCAATGCGCGTTAACAACCCGACAATCTCATTCGAGTTCTTCCCGCCCAAAACCCCTGAGGGTGAAGCAAGTTTGTTCGAGACAATACGTGAACTTGAGGCAGTTTCCCCTGATTTTGTCTCCGTCACCTACGGCGCCGGCGGCAGCACTCGGGAACGCACCATCAAGGTCACGTGCGATATTTACCGTGAAACCGGGTATCGAACAATCGCGCACCTGACCTGCGTTGGTTCCACAAAGGATGAAGTGCAGGCAATCCTGCAACAGTTCCAGGATGCTGGGATCACTGACATTCTGGCTCTCCGCGGTGACCCCGCCGACGGGCCCACTGCCCCCTGGGTAACAACACCGGGTGGATTTGTCCATGCTGATGAATTGGTCAAAATGGCGAACTCATTTGGAACCTTCACCATCGGCGTCGCCGCATTTCCTGATATTCACCCGTCAGCAAGTGGTTTCGACGAGGGCATCGACGTCCTGCTCAGAAAAGAAGAACTGGGAGCAACTTTCGCCGTCACCCAATTTGTCTTTCAGCCTGAGTCCTATGCGCGACTTATCGATGAACTAAAAAGGCGTGGTTCCCAACTGACCGTCTACCCGGGCATCATGCCCGTGACCAGCTTCAGGCAATTCACTCGAATGCTTGACTTCGCCAACGGCGAGATCCCAGACTCCATGATGACCGAATTTGAAAAATATCAGGACGACCCCGAATCAACCCGGGAACTCGGCATCGACATTGCAACTCGAGTTAGCGATCAAGTCCTGGACGCGGGTGCCGAGGGTTTGCACTTTTACACCCTCAACACCGCTGCATCAACGCTAGAAGTCGTCTCGCGGCTGGGCCTGCGTACCTAACCACAGAATCATTTGGCAGTTCTTGTCCGCCTCTGCCTGTGTACCTGATCACAAAAAACTGCGCTCGGGATAAGAGGGGGAACGAGCCGACCTGTAAGCCGGATCCTGTACCTGATCACTCAGGCGGTGAACATCCATCTAGGGCCGCTGTTGCCAACGGCCTCGTGCGGTCTACCAGCAAATATCAAGCGGGCCGCTCGTTTGCTCAGATATCGTCGAGTTCGAAAACTCAATTCCATCCTCTTGACCTTGCTCCAGGTGGGGTTTACCTAGCTACCGCAGTCACCTGCGGTACTGGTGGTCTCTTACACCACCGTTTCACCCTTACCAAGGTTTCCCTTGGCGGTCTGTTTTCTGTGGCACTGTCCCGCGGGTTGCCCCGGGTGGGCGTTACCCACCACCTTGCCCTGTGGAGTCCGGACTTTCCTCGACAATTACTTGCCGCGATCACCCAGCCGACTCGTTCCACCGACAAGGTTATCCCCGGCACGATCTGGAATCTCGCCTAGGCTGAACCAATGCTATTTCTGATTCCGCCGAGCGAAGGAAAGACTGCGCCCATTACGGGACCAAAACTTGATCTAACAAGGCTAACGTTCCCCGAACTCAATCCTTCTCGAAAGGTGCTCATTGATTCACTTGCTGCATTAAGCGCTAAGTCGCCCACAAAAGCAGCCGAGTTACTTGACCTGGGCCCCACGCAGATCGACCTTGTCGAACTCAACGCGCACCTCACTTCACACCCATGTGCTCCAGCCATCGAGGTGTACTCCGGAGTCCTCTATGACCGCTTGGACTTTCCCACGCTCAGCGCAGCGGCCAAGATGCGTGCACAAACTTCCGTGCTCATTGCCTCCGCTCTATTTGGATTTGTTCAGTTAACTGATCCGATCCCTGCCTATCGCCTGAGTGGGTCCACAGTTCTGCCCAAGATTGGCCCATTGGCAACATTCTGGAAGTCAGATCTCACGCCCCTATTCGATGGCTTTTCCAATGAACTCGTGCTCGACATGCGCTCGGGGAGTTATGAGAAACTTGCTCCCCTGACCAAATATTCCAATGTCATTCCAGTGAAGGTCATGACGCTAATCAATGGTGTCAGAAAAAGTGTCACGCACTTTAACAAGGCAACCAAAGGTGATTTAGTTCGGGCATCCATGGCCTCAGCGCGGAAATTCCCACAGGTCGCCGAGGGTCTCGAGTCCTATTTCCAGGCACTTGGGTTCGAAGCAACCTTGGAAATATCGGCAAAGGGCGCCACGAACCTCATAATTTTGACCAAAGACCACTAGGGATTCACAGGGAACACACAGGCTTGTCTCAGGTTGCTCCCAAGATGCCTTGGCATATTTGCGACATCGAAAAGATCACTATCTGAGCGAAATGGAGAACTTCATGAGCAAGACTAAGAGGATTTGGACAGGTGTCGGAGTCGGCGCAAGCGCAGTAGCCCTCCTCGCTGCCTCAGTGGGCGTGGCCCAGGCACAAGGGGAAAACGCATCAAAGAGCCAGCGTGGCCCTGTCACCTCACTCGTAGAGGACAACACACTCACCACCATTCAAGGTGATGAAATCAAGACAGCACTTGAAACCGCACGCACCGCCAGCCGAGACAGTGTCCTGGCTTCGTTGGTCGCGGATGGCACCATCACACAGGCACAGGCAGATGAATTCGCAAGTGCCATGGGCACTGGCAAGCCAGGCAAGCAAATCATGAGTTTGGTCGAGTCACTGGATGCTGAAGCAGCGCAAAAGATTCGCGCTGCATTTGAGACTGGTCGCGATTCAGCCATGTCCAGCGCATTGGCTTCGCTTGTCAGCGATGGAACCATCACCCAAGAACAGGCCGATGCAGTTGTCGCCAATAAGTCCGCAAAGGGTCAGGGCGGCAAGGGGCAAGGTAAAAGAGAAAAAGGCGGCAAGAGCAACCCTCTAGTGACAGATGGAACCATCACTCAAGAGCAAGCAAACTCGGTGCGCACTGCTATTGAAGCAGCACGCGAATCGGCACAGGAAACCGTGCTCGGTCAGCTTGTATCCGATGGAATCATTACCCAGTCTCAAGCTGATGCTTTCGGAGACAGGAAGGCTGTCCGAGCACTAATTCAATCCGGGGATGTTGATGCTGAGACAGTGTCGGCAGTCAAAGATGCCTTCGCCGCTGCGATGGAATCCCGGGATCAGATTATGAGTGACACGCTCGCGAGCCTTGTCTCCGCCGGCACTATTACCCAGGCTCAAGCAGATGCCATCGAAGCGAATAAGCCTGAAGGAAAAGGTCCCGGCATGAAAGGTCGTGGGCATGGCGGAAAGGGCCAGCGTGGGGGCGCAAATCAAGGTGCCCCAGCCCCACAGTCCTCATAAGGCGATAAAAAAATCGATAGAGTGCGGGGTGCAGCAACATGCACCCCGCACTGTCGTCCCAAACAGATATCAAGTGATACCAAGATCAACAGGAGCTGTCGAGGATAATGAGTTCACCTTTGGTACTAGTTGTCGATGACGAAGACGGCGTGCGTGATCTCATCGTGGACGCCATGAGCATGGCAAACATTGAAACCGTCACGGCGAAACACGGCCTCGAGGCGATCACTCGGCTTCGTGAATCAAATGTGGACCTTGTGATACTCGATATCAACATGCCCACGATGGACGGCTATGAGGTTCTCGAGCGGATGCGCAATGGGGGTATCACTACTCCCGTTATTGTCTTGACCGCCCGTCTCGATCGGGAGGACACAAAGAAAGCTTTCGAACTTGGTGCTGATGATTTTGTTCGCAAACCATTTGGCATCGAAGAATTGACATTTCGTGTGCAAGCAGTCTTGCGGCGATCACAAGGAAGCGGGAACACAGAAGTTCTCCGGTGCGGCAGCGTAATTCTGGACATTGGCGCCCACTCTGTAACGTCCAATGGAATGGAAGTCGAACTCTCCCCCACAGAATTTCGGCTCCTCCAAGTTTTTCTCGAAAACACCAAGCGAGTCATGAGTAAAGACCAATTACTCACACAGGTATGGGGCCTAGATAATTATGCCGATCCCAATGTTGTGGAGACCTACGTCTCCTATCTCAGAAAGAAATTTGGCACCACTCTCACCATTCGAACAGTGCGCGGCGTGGGATACCAACTCAAAGAACCAGTGAGTACTAATTAGTGAGTGCATCGAAATCAGCCGAGCAGTCAAAGGGCGTTCGACTCAACCTAAAGTGGCGCCTGACACTCGTCACAGCACTCCTCATTGCCATAGCCTCCGCCACCATTGGCACAGCCAGCTATCTCACCATCGCACGTGTCCAACTTCAGTCAGTTGACTCAAGCCTTGAACGGTCGCTGAGTGGAAATCCGTTAGGTCGCATTGCCCGAGATATCGCTCGAAACCAAGATCCCCTGGCAGGTCTCTACACACCGGTAGCAATCGCACTACTCACCACCAAAAACACCGTTACAGTGATTCAACCCGCGGGCACGGACCAAAATCCAGAACCATTCCCGAATTTGCCGGCAGACATTAGGCAACTCAAAGGGGGTGACACTGAATCCTTTACTGATCCTGAGACCGGACAAAGTTTTCGCATAATTGTCCGCCCTGCAGGCAAAGGTGGCTTGCTGGTCGGCGTGACCTCCCTTGAGCGATACCAGGAGAATCTCAATCAAATACTTGCCAGCATAATTCTTTTTGTTGCAGGAATAACCCTCGCTGGTGCACTTGTTTCTTGGTTGGTCGTTCGAAAGTTTTTCAAACCTGTCAATGAAATGATTGAGTCCGCGAGAGCGATCGCCTCGGGTGACACATCAATGCGCGTACCTGCCGCAAAAGCAGGCACGGAGCTGGCGGAACTAGCCACGTCACTCAACGGCATGATCAATTCGCTGACGCGTTCTATCGCACAGGTTGAGGAATCAGAATTGCGCCTGCGTTCTTTCGTTTCAGACGCATCTCATGAAATCAGAACTCCTCTGACCGTAATCCGTGGATACATTGAAATCCTGCTCAGTCAGACTGATGATCAGACTCCTGAAGGTCAAATTCGAGCCCTCACTCGAATCGAATCTGAATCCCAACGACTGGAACGGCTCGTTACTTCACTACTCTCATTGGAATCGAGCCAAGGCAATCATTCTAAGATCACGGATTTTTCTCTTGACCAACTGATCACAGAACACTTTGCTGATCTCACCGAGATTTCCCAGCACCCAGTGACACTTCATGTGGACGCTATTACCCTGAGGGGTGACAAGGACGCCTGGCGCCAATTGCTGGCAAACATTACCCAAAACATCATGAGATACACCCCTGCCGAATCGCCCGTTAGTGTCATGGCTTCGGTCTTCACGTCTCAGGGCAGGGACTGGGCCAGAGTTGTGGTTGATGATTCTGGGCCTGGAATTCCCGCCGAGAACCGCACGCAAATATTTGATCGATTCACGCGACTTGATGATTCCCGGTCAACATCATCTGGTGGGTTCGGACTCGGCATGAGCATCATGCATGCAGTTGTCGAGGCCCACGGTGGCACCATTGCACTCGATGACAGTCCTGGCGGAGGTCTACGGATCCTGATTGAAGTTCCAGTTTCACAGAACACCGATGATTCAAACTCAGATGCCTGATGCTTTCATCCCTTGTAAATGACCGGCCTCAGCAAAGGAGAACATGCTTGAGTTACCGTCTGGGAACCATGCCTGAGTCGAAAGCGAACACGGCGGCAACTCCATGCGAAAGAGCGAATTGAGTGGGGCACCAATGGCTCTGCTGGTCAATATTTTGATCGGTGTCACATGGGAAACAATTAATACTTGCTCACCCGGAAAAGCATTAATCACGGTTGATAGTCCACGGGTCACTCTTTCTTGAACTTGTTCAAATGACTCGCCACCCGGTGGGCCTACATGAGTTCCTGCAAGCCATTCCTCCAAGGCATCAGGCCAGCGCTCTTTAACCTCCGCGTAGGTGTAGCCATCCCATTCGCCAAATGAGCACTCGATGAAGTCATCAATGACCTCAACCTCAAGACCTTTTTGTTGGGCAACAATAAGGGCCGTCTCCCGCGCACGTTTGAGCGGCGAAGAAATAATTCGGGTGATCACATCACGTTCAACGATTTCCCGAGCTAATGCATTTGCTTGTTCAACACCCAATGGAGCTAACGGCACATCTCGCCCACCCGCACCGCTGAACCGCTTTTCCAGTGAATATGCAGATGAACCATGACGAGCCATATGGGTAATAACCGGTGAACCAAGTTCTGACCACCCGATCATCACATTGGGTTGCACCCCAACCGCTGCACTGGCTACATCACGAGCGTGGAGTTCCTGAACCGAACCCACAAGGTCTCCAGTCGGAGTTTCGACACCTGTGCTACCGGGAAAACGTGCGATGACCACTGGGGTAATGCCGTCAAAAGAGTCAAGAGCTTCATTGACCAGGGCATCCGCCGCAGCATTTTCGGCACGTGGAACCCAGGAATACGACACCTGACCCGGAGGCAGAATATTTCGCGCTTGTCGTGCCATGTCCTTCATGTCTGGGTGCTTTATTTGCCAGCGCCCTGACATTTGCTCAACAACTAATTTGGAATCAAGCCGCACTTCCACACACGCCTCGGGATCAATACTCGCGGCGTGAAGTAGTCCAGCGATTGCTCCTTGATACTCCGCAACATTATTTGTTGCGACTCCAAGGGAGGCCCCCAATTCAGCAAGGACAGCACCCGAATGAGCGTCACGAACTATCGCCCCGTAGGCCGCTGGACCAGGGTTTCCGCGACTTCCTCCGTCGGCTTCAACAATCAGGTCACGAGACATAATTAGAGCCCTGAATCAGACGTTCTGACCAAAATTCTGCGGCATTCTTCGCATTGAACCACCAAATCAGCCGGAGCCTGTCGAATTGATTGAAGTTCTTGTGGGGGCAATGTCATGCGGCATCCTTCACACTGGGCTCTATGCAGTTTGGCAGCCCCGACGCCATCATGTCCGGCTCGGATTTTCTCATAGAGTGCCATGAGGTCGGATGGCAATTGCGCGGAAATTCTGTCGCGATCAGCTTGAACCTCAGTGATATCCGCATCTAACGTGCTTGTCAGTTGGGACAGCGATTCAGTGACACTTGCAAGTTCAAAACTTAGAGATGTCATCTGCTCGGCCAATACTGTAACGGCTGATTCGGCACCCTCAACGCGCTCCATGATTTCGAGTTCGACATCTTCTAACTCGGTTCTGCGACGTGCCAGTGACTCCAATTCGTGTTGCAAATTGGTCAGCTGCTTTGGGTCATTGATGGAACCAGAATCAAGGAGTTCTTGATCCTTGATGATTCGTTGACGCACAACCTCAACATCGGCATCAGAGCGCGCCTGATCCCGCTGCAAATCGCTCAGAATGACACCCGCGGCAACATGCTGATTCGTCGCGCGCTCCAGTTGCATTGCAATGTCTGCTTGCGCCGCAATTTCAGGCAACGAATTTCGCTTGTGATTCAGTTGCGCCACTTCAGTGTCCTTCGCTTGGACGGTGAGAAGTTGCTCTTGAATCTGTGGCTCGATGTTCAGCGGATGCTCCTTGTTGAATTGTGTTGTTTAGGCCGGGCTTGCAATCTGCGTTGTCCAAGGATCTGTACGAATTGATGAGACTACACAGTCAACCGTACCGCCAAGCTCCTGCGCAACAAGTTCGGCGACCTTGACAACCCACGGCCACTCGCTGGCAAAATGGGGAACATCAATCAGCGCACACACTTCCCTAGGGTGATCGAGAACCTTGTGGTGCTTCAAGTCCGAGGTGACGTAGACGTCCGCCAGGGTGCTGGCAACTGACATGAGTGAGTCCCCCGACCCCCCGCACACTGCCACCGTCGTGATCAGAGCCTCAGGGTCGCCAGCTACGCGCGTGCCCACAGCGGTAGCAGGTAATTTCATAGCAACTAGGGCTGCGAATTCTGACAACGTCATGGGGATGCGCAGTCTGCCCACTCGCCCGATCCCTTGATTGATCTCCGCGCCGGGCACCAGGGGAATGCAATCGGTTAGTCCGAGGATGTCTGCTAGCGCATCTGATACGCCAGGATTGGCTTGATCGGCGTTCGTGTGGGCATTGAATAGCGCGATGCCGTGGGTGAGCGCCTCATGAATAATTCGGCCACTCAGAGTGTCACGCGCCACGGAATGAACTCCAGAGAGAAAAAGCGGGTGGTGGGTGATGATCATGTCCGCCTGAAGTTCCATTGCCTCATGAATGACGTCGATGGTTGGATCCAAAGCAAATAGGACTCTGCCCACGGTGGCATCGGGATCACCACAGATCAAGCCGACGCTATCCCACTCCTCGGCCAGAAATGGCGGGTAATGACTCTCCATAAGAGTCCTAATCGTCTCGACAGTTGCCATATCAGCACATTAGCACCAGCTCCTGAGCCTGAATCGGCTGTAATCCTTGGGTCGGATGCCAGAAGCATTGAGCTCTTAAAACGTGCGATGGGGCCGCCCATCCGGGCGACCCCATCACTCCTAAACCTGATGATGACTTGAAATTAGCCTGCCAAGCAAGCCGGGTCATAGAGCGACTCCGGGATAGTTGCATCAGCAGGGTAAGTGCCATCCTCGTAGGTGCCACACACTGCCGCAGCATCCTTGGGAATCCAGAACTGACCTTCGGCCTCAAAAATGAACATCCGAGGAGCTGCCTGCTCGCCATCAGCAGGATCCGTCGTTACATATGCCCAACCATCAGCGCACTTGTAACTGGTCACATCAAAGTTTCCATCACCATAGACACCTGCAACCGCCTCCTGCATGGTGGCATCAGTGCACTCGGTCATCCCGCCGACTGCTTGTTCACTTCCTGAGTCGCTCGAACACCCGGTCAGCACAAGTGCAGCGGTTCCTATCATCGACATTCCCACTACTGCAAGTTTCATTGTTTTCCCTTCACATAAAATCGCTAATTACCCTCTAATGGTAGACTGTGCCCCCACTTTTTCAGTGATCATTTCTCCGTGGCGAGCCAAGAATCCACACAATGACTGCTGCGGCGATGGAGACAAGAAATAGAGCGCTATACGAACCTAGAATTGCTCCCAGCGGGTGGGAGAGGATAAAACCAAGTATGACCACTCCGATTGCCACAAGAGTTTTTTGCGGACCGCAGGATCGCAACATGTACCAAGCCGCATAACCCCCGATGATTACCATGGTGAGTCCACCAAGCCAGCGGATATTTGAAAGGTCTGCGACGGCAAATCCCAAGACAAGCGCGGCTAAAACGAGGAAAGCCAGCGCAAATCGGTTATAGGTCTGGCCAGCTCGCGACATTTATTTATCCAGTCCTTCTTGGAGGCATCGTGCTTGGGGTGTATAGACCTTGTTGATATGTAAATCTACACCGACGAGTAGATTGCCCTTTCAATATGCTTTTGGGCATCGATGCGGTGCCCCCAATGGGCCTCATGTAATCTTCACGTTTCCGGGCGAGTAACTCAGTTGGTTAGAGTGCATCCCTTACAAGGATGAAGTCGGGGGTTCGAGTCCCTCCTCGCCCACTTTTAAAATTTTTCACACTGTGCTTCACCCGCCAGAATTCATGTGTCGGCAGGCCGTCACTTTTAGTCCTGATTTACCATTGTGGAACAAGCACATGGGAGTTACATGAAATTTCGATCCACCCTCATCACTGGGGCGGTACTTGGCTCACTGATTGCAGGATTTGCTGCTAGCACACATGCCATGACACCTCGTATCTACGGTGGAACTCCCGCGACCGGTAATCCGGGCGTCGCAGCGCTAGCCATTAATAGTGGGTCATCTTGGGATCGCAGTTGCAGCACTGCCGTTTGGAAACCCCGGATTCTTCTCACGTCCGGACATTGCGTGACCGTGCCTGGAGGTACGGCCAACTTTCCTGGTTTTGCACTCTTTCCGCCCGGCGGGGTCGCAGTGCAATACAGCAACACTGGGCCCCAGGGCGCATCGTCCGTATCGGTTCAACAGATCTTTAAACCTGCAACCTACATCAATGCCTCAAACAACGTTGAGGCTAATGACATTGCAGTCCTCGTTCTTAACTCAGATCTTGGTCCCAGCCCATACGCCAGACTGGCAACGGCAGCGGAGTTGACTCGCTGGTCTCAAGATCTGCAGCCCAGCACGCTGCTGGGCTATGGGCTGACAGGGGTCGACCAACGTGGCGATATTCCCATGCAGGTCCAGCTACCCATTGATACCTATGAACCCGCATCCAATTACGGGTCAGTCTTCTCCGTGTCTCAGGACTCCAATGGCGGGATTTGTTCTGGGGATAGTGGCGGACCCACCTACGCAACGAATTCCAATGGCCAGAGTTTGTTACTGGGAGTCAATTCGGGGTCGGCTGGAGGTTGTGTTGCCGGTTTTTCCGGCGCCTATTTAATGATCGGCTTTGTTGCCATCGACTACCTCACCATGCTTAACGCCGCACTCACCGCAGCCGGGTATCCCACGATTCCCTCCAGCCCACAGGCACTTCAATTACAGGCGC